>ENA-OUQC01000005-OUQC01000005.1-human-gut-metagenome-genome-assembly--contig:-NODE-5-length-266405-cov-12.744900_pt1 | contig 266405 bp, 249 predicted proteins | sample MGYA00237942_ERZ548815 | MGnify/ENA primary metagenome ERZ548815 (study PRJEB26490, sample SAMN05194722) | human gut metagenome | biome: terrestrial biome; feature: human-associated habitat...
GCCATCAACACTCGCAGAGCGAATATCACTCGGCTGAAAGCCGTATATCACTGCGAAGCAATAGAACTCGCCGTTAGGCGAATAGAACTGAAAAAAGCACTTGCAATAGCAAGTGCTTTTTCTGGTCGGAGTGACAAGACTTGAACTTGCGGCCCCTAGACCCCCAGTCTAGTGCGCTACCAGCTGCGCTACACCCCGAAATATATAACAGTAAATTAAGTGGGGGATATGATTTACGCTTAAAAACATAGGTCATATTTTTTACTGCCCGAGTATATTATCATATATTTAATTGTTTTGCAAGTGATTTTTTGATTTTTTTCGCTTTTTTTCTAAATTTTCGGAATTTTTCGTTAAAAATGAGTCGTAAGAGGTTTTTTACTTGTCTTTTTACTTTTAATATATTAGAATAAAAGTATAAATTTACGGAGGGAAAAAATATGCCTGATTATTTTGATTGCTTCAAGATAAATTGTTCCCCTGTTTCAAAAAAAGAGTGCACAATCACTGCCGGGGATACAAGATTAACTGTTTTGACGCCTTGCCTTGTTCGTGTCGAGGTGTCTGATGACGGCTGCTTTTGCGACGAGCCTACACAAGCGGTGTGGTTTAGGGATTTTGATAACCCGAAATTCACTCAAAGCGTTATTAAAAATCGCATTGTTGTTAAAACCGAGCTTGCCGAGTTTTGCTATGACACCAAAAAGCACAGGATGCTATACATAAATCTTGCAGATTCCCGCCATATAACCGATTTCAACTCGGGTAATTTGAAAGGCACCTGCCGAACTTTAGACGGCTCTTGCGGAAAAGAACCGCTTGAGGACGGAATTGTGTCCCGAAACGGCGTTGCAATGCTGAACGACGGCAAATCGCTTGTTATCGGTGAGGACGGACTTCCTAAGCCGAGAGCGCATAAACAATCAGATGATTATTTCTTCGCATACGGAAACGATTACATAAGTGCAGTGCGTGATTTCTTTAAGCTTACAGGCTTTGCGCCGCTTATTCCGAGATTTGCATTGGGAAATTGGTGGTCAAGGTATAAGGCATATACTCAAGAGGAATATCTTACCCTCATGAATAGGTTTATTGACAGTAAAATACCGATTACGGTTGCGACTGTCGATATGGATTGGCATTGGGTTGATGTCAAGAAAAGATTCGGAAAGGAAGCGGCGAAAAATTCGCATTGCAATACCGCTAAGGAGAGATATTTTGATATGATGTCCGACGGCGGATGGACGGGCTACAGCTGGAACACGGAGCTGTTTCCGAATCCGCAGGAATTTCTCAAAAAGCTTCACGATAACGACTTTAAGGTTACGCTTAATCTTCATCCTGCAACGGGAATACGCTTTTTTGAGGATTGTTATAACGAATTTGCAAGGTTTATGGGCGACGACCCAAAGGAGAAAAAGCACTATCAATTTGATATAACCGATAAAAAGTTTATAGAGGCTTATTTCAGTATTGTTCATAAACCGCTTCAGGATATGGGCGTGGATTTTTGGTGGATTGATTGGCAGCAGGGCAATAAGACTGCCACTCCCGGACTTGATCCGCTTTGGGCGTTAAATCACTATCATTCGCTTGATATTGCGAGAGACGGCAAGAGGCGGCCGCTTATTCTTTCAAGGTTTGCAGGCGCAGGCTCACACCGTTATCCGCTTGGTTTTTCGGGCGATACCTTCCAAAATTGGAAGGTGCTTGATTTTCAGCCGTACTTCACTTCGACAGCCACAAATATCGGCTACACTTGGTGGAGCCACGATATCGGCGGTCATCATATGGGCAAGAAAGACGATGAATTATATCTTCGTTGGGTTCAGCTTGGCGTATTTTCTCCGATAATGAGGCTTCACTCGACTTCTAACGAGTTTATGGGCAAAGAGCCGTGGAAGTATTCAAAGAGCGTTGAAACGGTTGCCGTCGACTTTATGAGGCTTCGTCACAGGATGCTTCCGTACCTTTATACAATGAATTACAGAACGCATACCGACGGCAGGTCAATTTGCGAGCCTATGTACTATGAATATCCTGATTGCGACGAGGCATATGACTGCAAGAACGAGTACAGCTTTGGCTCTGAATTGATTGTCGCACCGATTACCGAGCCGAAAAACAAAAATACCCTGCTTGCAGGCACAAACGCTTGGATACCCGAGGGCAGATATACGGATATTTTCAACAATCGCATATACACAGGACCTATGAGCGTTAAGCTGTTCCGTGACGACAGCACAATACCCGTGCTTGCGAAAGAGGGCGCTATAATTCCGCTTGGAATGAAGGGCGAGGATAATTCCTGTAAAAATCCCGACGACTTGGAAATTCTAATTTACAGAGGAAGCAACAGCTTTTCAATGTATGAGGATGACGGCGAAACACAGGAATTTGAAAACGGCAAATTTGCGTTTACCGATTTTGAGGTTGCCGAAAAAGATGATACTGTCGAGTTTTATATAAAGCCCGTAAGAGGGGACAAGACGGTTATTCCGACCGTGAGAGCTTACACTCTTTCATTCAGAGATATTGTAAATGCGAATGTCGTTGTTGCGGTAAACGGCAAAGAAAAAGATTGTAAGGTCATAAAAGATAACGGATATGTAAGCGTTTTGTTAAAAGAGATATATCCCGAGGACAGCGTTAAAATTACACTTTCAAATACAGCTGTTCTTAAAAATACCGACAGGAGAGAGGCTCTCATTGAGCTTGTGTCAAAATATCAACTCAATAATAATATTAAGCCTACTATGTTCGGCGCATATGTTGACGGAAAAACAAACACGCTCAAGGTCAAAAAATGCTTCAGAGAGCCGATTGAGGAAATCGAAAAACTCTTATAATCGTGATTTAATTTGCAAACGGTTTAGTGTATTTAGAGGTGATTGCTATGGGTACAAAAGAGTTTGCATACATTTTCGGCGATGTAATCTGTCTTATAATGCTTCTTTTCATAAGTAACGCATCAAGACGGCATACTAAGATACTTCTTGCGGAGAGATACTTCCTTGAAATGTCACTTGCTACGGCAATTTTGCTTATATCCGATATAATTTGGCCGCTTGTAAACGGTGTTAAGCTTCCGGGCTTCAGACTTCTCAATATTATAATAAACTTAGTTTATATGGTTTTGACGGGCTTTATCGGATTTTTGTGGATTGTATATGTTGATTTTAAGGTTCGTCGCAGACTTGACAGCTCTCATTATAAAAGAGTTACCATGTTTTCAATTCCGATGTTGGTTTTGTTGGTCTTAACGCTCACTTCTCCCAAAACGCATATTTTGTTCTATATTGACGAGAACAACTGTTACCGCAGGGGCAAGTTTATGGGTATAAGATTATGCGTTATGATTCTTTACGTTTTGTGGGCGGCGGTGCTCACTCTTGTCGGAATAAAACGGCAAAAAACAAAGCAGAAAAAGGATGAAATGCGTGCACTTTTACAGTTTACCTTTTTCCCGCTTATCGGTATATTTATGCAGCTGTTTTATCTGAATTTGCCGTTTACGGCTGTCGGAATTTCTCTTTCGGTTTTATTGGTATTCATAAATGTACAAAACAAGCAGATTTCAATAGACGCCCTTACTGGTATAAACAACAGACGGCAATTAACTCTTTATGTGGATTCGGAGCTTAGCGCTTTATCTAAAAAGGGCGAGCTCTACTATCTCATTATGGATGTTGATAAGTTCAAATCAATCAACGATACCTACGGACACCTTGAGGGCGATAACGCACTTATTAAAATTGCGTCGCTGTTGAATTCCCTGTGCGAAAAGCAAAATGACTTTGTTGCACGCTACGGCGGAGACGAGTTTGTTATCGTGTGCAGACGGCATAGCGAAGCGGAGATTGAAGCCTTGAAGCAGGAGATTTTAAGTGCCGTTTCCAAATTGAACGACGAGGGAACGGTTCCGTATAAGCTGTCTTTGAGTATAGGAAGTGCAAAATTTGATATAACCAAAAGCAATGACGAAATATTTGCCGAAGCGGATAAAAAGCTCTACTCGATAAAATCGGAACGCACGAATGTTAACGCATAAGCCTTTTTAAGTGTAAATCGCAAATTTATGTTGATTTTATGGGAATAATTGAGTATTATTATATTTGTAATTTTTAATTGTTTGCAGGTGAAAGCTATGATTAGTGATATTCAAAAAGAAATAATGAGACTTAAAAAGGAAAAGGATATTTGTATTCTTGCCCATTCCTACGTCGCTCATGAAATACTTGAAATTGCCGACTTTACGGGAGACAGCTATGCACTCTCCGTGAAAGCCGCTTCCGCACCGCAAAAGACCGTGATTATGGTCGGCGTTCGTTTTATGGCTGAGACTGTAAAAATTCTCTCTCCCGAAAAGACTGTTATCCTTGCTCATGATGAAGCAGGCTGTCCTATGGCGGAGCAGATGGATAAGGATATGATTTCGGCTGTCAAACAGCAGTATCCCGACTATAAGGTTGTGGCATATATAAACACTACCGCAGAGCTTAAAACGGTTTGTGATGTGTGTGTTACTTCGTCGTCGGCTGTTAAAATTGTAAGTCAGCTTCCCGATAAAAATATTCTCTTCATTCCCGATTGCAACCTCGGCGCTTATGTGGCTGAGCAGGTTCCCGATAAGAATTTCAAGCTCTTGCAGGGCGGCTGTCCCGTTCATGCTTCGGTAAATGAAAGAGAGGTTATAGCGGCGAAGCAGAAGCATCCCAATGCACTTTTGCTCGTTCATCCCGAATGTACCGCAGAGGTTACAAAGCACGCTGATTATATCGGCTCGACCTCGGGCATTATGGAATTTGCTAAAAAGAGTGAAAATAAAGAATTCATTATCGGTACTGAAATTTCTATTGCGGAGCATTTGCAGTATGAGTGTCCGGATAAGATGTTCTATTATCTTTCGCAGAAGCTTATTTGCAAGAATATGAAAATGTCAACGCTCTGTGATGTTTACAATGCTGTTCTCGGTCGTTCGGGAGAGGAAATCAAGCTTGACGCCGACACGATAGCAAAGGCTCGCAAATGTATCGACGAGATGATAAGACTCGGCGGCTGAGGTGTTTTAATTGGCAGAAAATAAAAAGGTTATGATAGGTATGAGCGGCGGCGTTGACTCTTCGGTTGCCGCTTTCCTTTTACAAAAAGAGTCACTTGAGGTTATCGGAGCTACAATGAAGCTCTATAACAACGAGGATATTGATTTTGTTTCCGAAAAGACCTGCTGCTCGCTTGACGACGTTTTAGACGCAAAGAGCGTTTGCGCAAGGCTTGGTATTCGTCATTACACGCTTAATATGACGGATGATTTCAAAAAAGAGGTTATCGAACGCTTTATTTCGGCATATCAAAACGGATTTACACCAAACCCGTGTATTGACTGCAACCGTTATATGAAATTCTCGAAAATGCTTCATAAGGCGCAGGAACTTGATATAGATTATGTTGCGACAGGTCATTATGCAAGAATTGAAAAACAGGGCGACAGATATATCTTAAAAAAGGCCGTTGATTTGTCAAAGGATCAAAGCTATGTTCTCTATTCGCTCACACAAGAGCAGTTAAAGGTAACAAAATTTCCGCTTGGCAATTACACAAAACAGCAGGTACGTGAAATTGCCGAGGAAAACGGCTTTGTTAACGCACGAAAGCACGAAAGCCAAGATATTTGTTTTGTTCCCGACGGGGATTACAGTAAGTTTATCGAATATTATACGGGCAAAACTTATCCCTGCGGCGATTTTGTCGATATGAACGGCAAAAGGCTCGGAGAGCACAAGGGAATTATCCGTTATACAATAGGGCAGAGGAGAGGACTCGGACTTGCCTTGCCGGCTTCTATGTACGTTGTTGAAAAGGACGTTGATAACAACAAGGTTATACTCGGCTTTAATGACGACCTTTTCAAAAAAGAAGTAAATGTTAAAAATATTAGCTTTACCGCTTGTGACGGACTTGATAAACCCGAACGCCTGTGCGCTAAAATCAGATACAATCAAAAGGAACAGCCTGCAACGGTAACGCAGACGGACGAAAATCACTTTAAGATTGTTTTTGATGAACCGCAAAGAGCCATTACGAAAGGGCAAGCGGCGGTTTTATATGACGGCGACACGGTTGTCGGCGGCGGAACAATAGAATAAGAAAAAATAAAAGGTTGTTGAAACGAAAATTTCAACAACCTTTTTTGTCAGTTTTGTTTTAACTCTTTTTCAAGCTCCTGCTTTTTCTTTAACGCTTCGCTTACCGACAGCGCAGTAAGGAAGAACGATACAAGTGCAAACAAGCATTTAATTGTTTTCTTCATAAAATCACCGTCTTTCAAAATTCCTCATAGTATAAGCTGTCTTTTTCGCTTAAACCGTCAATGTTTTTTATAAGCTTGATTTTAGCAAGTGCGCTTTCGGGGGTCATATTGAATAGCGGTATCGCTCCGCTTGCGATAATGTTGTCCGTAGAGCCGTAAAACGCTTCGTTTCTTCTGACAGGGCAGAGATAGAAGCTAATTCCGTTTTGCTTGCATTTTTCAATGAATTCAGGTAATTTGTTTCCGTCGGCAGTACCTGAATGATAGGTGGTGTGTATTATCGCCGAGGGCTTTGTCTTTTCAATGTCAAAAACAGAGTAGTCAATATCGGGAAATGCTCTTATTAAAAGAACTCTTTTATCTAAGCTTATTTTATCGCCGACTATTCTCGGCAACGGATTTGAAATTCCATCATAAGATATACCTGATTTTCTGTTGAAAGAGATATATCCGCTGTTGTCAGCTTCGGCAAGATAAGTGTTGTTTATGGAATTGAAATCAGCCGACACGAAATCCGCTTCATAAAGCCTTGTGGCAAGATGTATAAGACTTTTTCCGTTTGAATTTTTATACGGTACAACAAATCCTTTTCCGCCGTTTTCAATGTAATTTACAGCGAGTTCAAGGTTGTCTAAAGCATTGGAACGGGGATCGGTGATAACAAAATTTGCACTTACAAAACATACGGGTAAATCAATGTGTCGCAATGCCATTGCAACGAGGCTTGAGGTAAAGGGCAGCGTGTCCGTGCCGTGCATAATTATAATTCCGCCGTAGCTTGAAAGGTCAGTAGAAAGAATTGTGTTTATAAGCCTTTCATAAAATGAGTTGTCGGCATTTTCCGAGAGTATTTCGCACACCTTTACGTTTTCAAGCTCGGTGTCCTTGTGCTCCTTCAAAAACTTTTCGATTACAGGTGCGTTTGCAGGGTTGATAACATTGTCGTTTTTCTCACTTGCAATTGTGCCGCCCGTGTGTAAAACAAGAATTTTCATTTAATCACCTATTTCTCTTACGGCTTTTTTGTAGTCGTCATATGTAAGATAAGAATTTATAATTTTAAGCATGGCATTTGCGCTCATATGCTCGGGGAGGGAAAGCTCTTTCAAAAGCCGCTTCCTTTTTTCCTGCGAATTGTCTTTTCCGCATATACCGTCCTCAAAAAGGTCGGTCTTTGTAACGAGCCTGCGTTCATTTTCGCTTGGGGATACGCTTTTTCCGTCAATACCGGCTTTTTTTAATGCCTCAAGTATAATTTCACTTTTAACACCCTCAACGCCTAATTTGCCCTCTTTTGACGGCGTATCCTTACGGCGTTCCTTGCCGAAAATATCGGGGATATAAACGTGCGTGATTTTCTCGGGCGGAACAATTCCCGATAAGAACGAGCGTATAACAAAACCTGCCGAGTCCGAGTCTGTTAAAACGACAATGCCTTTTTTATCAGCTATCATTCTTATAAATTTTTGCTTTTCCTTGTCCTTGAAAACACCGAAGCCGTCTGTTTCTATAATTACTGCGTCGAGGATAGACGACAGCTTTATTTTGTCATATTTTCCCTCGACTATAACCGCTTGGTCAATTTTTATCATAATTTTCTCCGTCAGTTCATTGCACAGCTAAGCTCAACCAAAAGCTTTTCGAGTACCGTTTTTTCGTCGCTTGTTCGAAGCTTGATTTTTTCGTCGGCACCCTCAAGCAGCTCAATACACCGCTTCAGCTGCGTCATATCAAGGCTTCTGCAATCTCTTTGTGCGTTGCGAAGCCGAAATTCCACATTTTTATAGTTGTAATAATCCTTGAAAAAGTCTGCGTTCTTTCCTGCAAGAATAGACGCCTTAACCCTGTACATATCGACGAAATTGCTTGAAAGTGCGCCGAGTATCAGCTCGGGCTTTTCCTTGTCTTGAAACAGCTTGTTAAGAATTGTAAGGCTTTTTGCGAGATTTTTTGAAAGCAACGCCTTTGATAGGTCGAAAACATTTGCCTCAAGCGATTTTATGCAAACAGCGTCTATATCGGAATAGGCAAGCTCTCCGCTTTTTTTGTAATCCGCAAGCTTTTCAACTTCGTTTAGGAGAATGTTAAGGTCATCGCCCACGGTGTCGATAAGATAAAACGCAATCTGCTTATCAACAGTAATACCACGCTTTTTAAGTCCGCTTGCAACCGTTTTTGCAAGTGAGGTCCTGTCCATTTTGTCAAGGCACACGCTTTCGCCGTATTTTGTGAAAACTGAAATTACATTTTTCCACTTTGTGTTCTTTTTAGGATTTATATCGGTTGTGTCCTGCCAAAAAACAGCAACGGTGGTTTCGGGCATATCCTTAATCCAGCTTTCAAAACGCTCCTTATCGGCGGAATAAAAGCTGTCAAGCGGAAAGTCCTTCATAAACGTACAGGTGTATTCGGAAAAAGCGGGGAGAGTGTCCGTCGAGTCAATAAGCTCGTCGATAGGGGTGTTGTTCTCTGCGTCGAATTTACGAAGATTAAAGCCCTCCATATCGGCGTTCACACATTTTTTTGCAATAAGATTTGCATAGTGCTGCTTCAAATAAGGCTCGTTGCCGTAAATCAAATACGCATTTGAAAACTTACGCTCTTTTATTTGATTTTTAAGAGTAGCTTCATCAATTTGAGACATTTTAATATCCTTTCCGCCTATGAGAGCTTGACTTCGATAGCCTTTTCGTTTGGTTTTGTGTATATAACTTGTCCGAAATTATCGGTGTTAATTTCCTTTGCGTATTTTTCGTCACAAATAAGCAAATCACAGCTGTAATTTTCGGGTATGTAATCCGCATTAAGACAGATAAGAGCCGTCTTTTTGTGAAACATTATCTGACAAAATCCGCTTTGCGTTGCAACGGTCAAGTCGGAGAGACTGTCCGTATGATGTTCAAGCGTTGATATTTTACCGTCGAAATACACGTCGTTTTTAAGTTCGCTGTCATTCGTCGAAATCTCATCGATTGTATAGGTCGAAATCAGGTTCTTCGCTCTTTCCGGCGAGGTATAAACAGCTAATAAATCGATACGGCTGATAGCGTTATTATCTATTATATCACAAACCTTGCTTGCCGCATAGTCTTCGTTATCCGCAAATATAACAGCACAGTAGCCGTGATATTTTATAACCGCAGAAGTACCTTTTTCACTTTGATTTATGATGGCCTTGGGTGTCGTAAAGACTTTTGCATACACATAGGTACAGCAGAGCGTGAACACAAGAGCCGAGCACAAGGCGGTTATTTCCAAGATTTTACCTTTCTTATTCAAAATATGCTTCATAAACGCAAGCACGGTCATTGAAACAACAAAAACGGATATAATTATCGGCGAGTCAACAGGTAAGAGCAAATATCTGATTGAAGACAGCCTTGTTGCGACGAATATAAGAAGCTTTGCTATTTCTCCCGAAATCAGAATAAGCGGTGTTCCGACAAATTTAAGTCCGATAACTGAAATTACAGAGCCTATTCCCGCAATTTCCATACACAGCTTTCCGAAGAAAACCATCAGAAGATTTGCTAAAAGTAAAACAAGGGATATGTTTTTGAATTTTAAGAAATATACAGGCAGGGTAAATATGTTTACACTTACGCAAACCGCAATAAGCGAATTGGCTTGCTCAATTAAATATTTTATTTGTTTGGATTTAATCTTACGGAAAGGCTTTCGTAAAATTCTATCAACGCCGTTATACATAATCAATATGCCGAGTGTTGCGAGCAAACTCAGCCACAAGCTGATGCTCAAAGCACAGTACGGATTTTGGAACAGCATTACTATCAACGAAAAGCCGATTGAATTTATGGGCTCTGCTTCCTTTTGGACGATATTCGCAAGGTAAACCAAAATCATCATAAAGCCTGCTCTTACAACAGGAGGATTAGCACCTGTGAGCAATATGAAGAAAAGGCAAAAAATTATGGCGTTGATTGACGCTCTTTTGCATTTTACGCCGAGCTTACGCAGCCTGCTGTAAACAAGCGACGACCAAATGCTGACATGTAATCCGGATACCGCAAACAGATGCGAAACTCCGCAAAGCCGAAAGGAATTGTTTACACGCTTGCTTAAATCTGATTTTTCGCCGAGGACAAGACCGCACACAACAGAGCCGCAATCATTCGGCAAAACGCTTTTTATCTCATTATAAAGCTTATATCTCACATTGAGTATAAGACTTAGTAAGTCTTTATTGTCGCCTTTAGTTATTTTGATGTCATCACTTTTATAGCTTGCACCGACAACAATATTTTTTGAACGGTAGTATTCGAGAAATTCGTCATCCTCGTTTCCGAGCATAAAGGTATTTAATGTAGCGGTAACGGTATCCGTCGGCTCAAAATCGATAGGGTAGGGCAAGGTGATTTTGATGTTAACCGCTTCCTTTACACCGTTTACCTCGCTTGTTCTTATTGTGTAATATTTTTGCGAGCCGTTGGTGGTCGGGAGGGTAATCAGGCTTCCCTTTACCGTAACCGTATTATCGCTGTATCGCTTTGAAATTATTTCATATTGTGCATTTGACGTTACAAACAGGCATAACGCTACGCAAACAGACAGTATTGCGGTGGGTATGGTCATATTTTGACGAAGCGGCTTTATCAAAAGAGATACAAACAATAAAGCAAGCGAAACCATAAGGGTAACGCTTGCCAGATTGTAATTATTGGCTTCGCACAACAGAGTCAATGCAAGAAGCATTGAAAATCCTATAACGGCAAGTGGGCGTTTCATAGCTTATACAAGTCTTTCGCCTAAGTTTTTACCGCTGAGCACGTGAAAATGGAGATGCATTACAGTTTGACCCGCACCCTCGCCGCAGTTGTTTATAATTCTGTAGCTGTCGAGCTTTAATTCACTTGCGAGCCTTGCAATAACCTCAAATATATGAGAGATAACAGAGGAATTACCGCCGTTAATTTCCTTTGCACAAGAAATATGCTCTTTAGGAACAACAAGGAAATGAACGTCCGACTGAGGTGCTATGTCATAAAACGCATAGCACAAATCGTCCTCATAAAGCTTCTTTGACGGGATTTCGCCTGAAATAATTTTGCAGAAAATACAATCACTCATATTTTTCACCTCATTTAAGCATTTCTTCAACTATCGAAGCGGTCTTTTCAAGAGCCTCGGAGATTTTAGAAATATCCTTTGCACCTGCCATTGCGCTGTCGGGCTTTCCTCCGCCCGAACCGCCTGCAACTGCCGCAACCTGACGGACAATGTTTCCTGCGTGAGCACCGTGAGAAAGAGCGTCCTTACCTACACAGCAAGCAAATGAGCCTGTGCCTTTTTCCTTGCTTACGCCTGCGAATACGGCAACGATATTGTCGCCCTGCTCTTTAGCCTTATCGCACATAGAACGAAGCTCGTTAGCACCTGCCTCGCCCAAATCGGCGGTAATTACCTTAACAGCACCGATTTCCTTTGCGTTTTTCATAAGGTCGGAAGCTTTTGACGCTGCCATCTGTGAATTAAGCTCTGCAAGCTCTTTCTGAACTGCTTTGAGTTCTGCAACGGTTGACTGAGCCTTTGAAACAATATCGGAAACATTCGTGATTTTAAGAGCTGCCGCTGTATCATAAATTTCCTTATTTGCGTTATCGATATACTTCATAACATTGAAGCCTGTAACGCCGACAATTCTTCTGACGCCCGACGCTACCGATGCTTCGGAAACAATTTTGAAAAGTCCGAGATTACCTGTGTTGCTTGCGTGCGTACCGCCGCAAAGCTCGGTTGAAAAGTCGCCTGCCTTTACAACTCTTACTATATCGCCGTATTTTTCGCCGAAAAGAGCCATTGCGCCGAGCTTTTTAGCCTCATCAATCGGCATTTCCTTTGTAACAACCTCTGTTGCGGACATAATTGCGGTATTTACTTCGTTTTCAACAGCTTTAAGCTCGTCAGAGGTAAGAGCCGAGAAGTGCGTAAAGTCAAAACGAACCTCGTCGGGAGTTACAAGCTGACCTGCCTGCTCAACGTGACTGCCGAGTACCTTTCTCAAGGCAGCCTGAAGCAAGTGAGCAGCGGTGTGGTTACGCATTGTAGCTTCTCTTGTCTGCTTATCAACAACAGCCTGAACCTTATCGCCGAGCTTTAATGACTCGCCGTCGGTAATTGAGCCGTGATGGAGAATAACGCCCTCGTGAGTCTTTGTGGTTGATGTAACTTCAAAAGTAAATCCGTTACCCTTGATAACACCGCTGTCGCCGACCTGTCCGCCGCTTTCTGCATAGAAGGAGGTAGTGTCAAGCACAAGTGTTATATTATCGTCCTCGGTTGCATATTCTTTTCTTTCGCCGTCAACGATAATCGCCTTGATTTCAGCTTCTGTTTCAAGAGCCGTGTAGCCTACAAATTCAGTCTTTTCAATATCCTTTGTAGCAGTACCGCTGCCTTCCCAAGCCTCTGCGCCTGCGCCCTTATGAGCTGCTCTTGCACGAAGCTTCTGCTCCTTTACAAGCTCTGCCCACTTTTCCTCATCAACGGTAAGACCTTTTTCTTCAAGTAGTTCTTTTGTGAGGTCAATCGGGAAGCCGTATGTGTCGGAAAGCTTGAATGCGTCCTCGCCGCTTAAAACCTTGCCGTCAAGATTTTCAATCATCTGATTAAAAATCATAAGACCTGTATCAATCGTTTTAGCGAAGCTTTCTTCCTCGGCTTTGATAACGTTTATAATAAAGTCATGTTTTTCAAGAAGATTGGGATATGCGGTCTTGTTTTCGTTGATAACGGTTTCCGCAACATCCGAAAGGAACGTGCCTTTAATTCCGAGCAATCTGCCGTGTCTTGCGGCACGTCTCAAAAGACGGCGAAGAACATAACCTCTGCCTTCGTTTGAGGGCATAACGCCGTCGCCTATCATCATGGTAGTGCTTCTGATGTGGTCTGTGATAACACGAAGCGAAACATCCTTTTTGGGATCCTGATGATATTCAATGTTCGCAATTCTCATAATGTGCTTCATTATATTCTGAACGGTGTCAACCTCAAAGAGATTGTCAACGTCCTGCGAAATGCAAGCAAGTCTCTCAAGTCCCATACCCGTATCAATGTTGGGATGAGCAAGTCTTGTGTAATTGTTGTTGCCGTCGTTTTCAAACTGAGTGAAAACAAGGTTCCAGAACTCAATGTATCTGTCGCATTCGCAACCGACCTTACAATCGGGCTTGCCGCAGCCGTATTTCTCGCCACGGTCATAGTAAATCTCGGAGCAAGGACCGCAAGGACCTGCACCGTGCTCCCAGAAGTTATCCTCCTTGCCGAAGCGTACCATATGGTCGGGCTTAACGCCTATAACCTTAGTCCAAATATCGTAAGCCTCGTCGTCCTCTTCGTAAACGCTTATATAAAGCTTTTCGGGGTCCATTTCCATAACCTTTGTACAGAATTCCCACGCCCACGGAATAACCTCTTTTTTGAAATAATCGCCGAAAGAGAAGTTACCGAGCATTTCAAAGAAGGTGCCGTGTCTTGCCGTCTTGCCGACATTTTCAATATCGGGTGTACGAATACATTTCTGACAGGTTGTAACTCTTTTTCTCGGAGGGGTGATTTCGCCCGTGAAATACTTTTTCATCGGCGCCATTCCCGAGTTGATAAGAAGCAAACTCTTGTCGTTGTTCGGAATAAGCGAAAAGCTTTCAAGTCTCAAATGTCCCTTTGACTCGAAAAATTCAAGATACTTTTCTCTTAAATCATTAAGTGATGTCCATTCCATTGTAATATCTCCTTGTGAAAAGCGTTTGAAAACACTTTTCCTTTATAATCTTAAAAATTATACATTTATAATCATTCATTGTCAACCGAGAATGAATAAAAATGCTTGTTTTTAATGCTTGTTTTATTTTATACGGTATAGTATAATTACTCTGTTAAGGGGATAGTGATGAAATTTTGCGATTGACAAACGAAAAACAACAGCTAAAATCAAATATCCTGCTTATTGTAACGATGCTTTTGATGGCGATTGTTTTGATAGGTACTGTCTTTGTGTGCAATTTTTACTCAAAAAAGCAAACACAGCCCTGTAATAAAGGAAACGCCCATTTTGATTTGTCAAGCGTTGATTTTTCCAATAAAGGAAGTATTTATCTTACGGGAGAATGGGAGTTTTATCACGGTGCTTTTTTGAAAAGCGATAAAATGACCGTTGCGCCTGCACGGGAAATGATTGACGTTCCGTCGTCTTGGTCGAGCGTTCTCGGAATTCGTAAATATTCAGCAGGCGGATACGCTTCTTACAGATGCTATATTTCAAACGTCAAGTCCGATACTTATCTTACTATGTATATTCCTAATATTGCCTGTTCGTATAAAGTGTTTGTAAACGGAAATGTTGTTACCATAAGCGGCACACCCTCAAAGATTTACAACGAAACCGTGACCTCGGCAGGTCATTACTCTCTTCCGTTTAAGCTTGAAGAGGGGAAGGAATATGAGGTCGTCGTCGAAATATCGGCTGACCATTTTTCGGGTATTTATATGCCTGTTTATATGACCGGATACACGCACGACAGCAACGCCTTGAATTCAAAAATAGCCTTACGGTTTGTGCTTTGCGGCATTGTTTTCCTGTGCGGCTTCCTGTCGGTAATTCTTCGAAAATTTGTCAGCAAGGAGCAATATACATCTTGGCTTCCGCTGCTTGCATTTTTCTTGCTTTTGAGGATGATAATTACAACGGAGAGCTATAGCGTTGTACAGCCGTATATGTTTAATATCGGATATGAGGAAATGAATGTTTTCATTTTCATTTCAACCTTTATTATAAAGCTTGTTGCGCTTATTTATATTGTCAAAAGCCTTAATATTAAAATTCACGACAGCACGCTGATTGCAATGAGTGCCACGGTGCTTGCTCTTGCGGTTTCGATAAACTTTTTGCCGAACTCGATTTTTGATTCATACTATTATTTGAGCTTGCAGTTGCTTTCGCTTGTAATTGATTTGTATACGATAAACAGATTGTGCATTGAGATTGTCAAAAAGACGCAATATGCATTTTTGTATCTGTTTTCGTATTTGTTCCTTGTGTTTGGCTTAACCATAGACGTCATATATACAAACGGCAAGATAGGACTTAACTGCTCGTCGGTAATGCCCGTATGTGTGTTCGCTTTTTCACTTGTAACGCTTGTAATACATGCGCTTAAAATAAGAAGATTTTACAATTATGCAATTAAAGCGAGAAGTCTTGAGGCGGAGCTTGAAAGAGCCAATACAGCGGTAATGATTTCTCAAATTCAACCGCATTTCCTTTACAATGCGTTGAACACCATTAAATCATTGATTAAAAGAGATCCTAAAAAAGCGGAAAAGGCCGTTATCGATTTTTCACTTTATCTTAGAGGCAATATGGACAGCCTTACTCAAAAGGATCCGATACCGTTCAGGGAAGAATTGGAGCACGTTAAATATTATTGTAATATAGAGAAGCTTCGTTTTCAGGATAAGCTTGATATTTATTATGAAATAGGACCCGATTCTTTTTTTGTACCGACCTTAAGCCTCCAGCCGATAGTCGAAAATGCCATAAAGCACGGCGTGACAAAGAAGCCCGAGGGCGGAACGGTAACTGTTTCAACCTATGAGGACGAAAAAAACTTTTATATCAAGGTTGAGGATGACGGCAAGGGCTTTGATGTAAGCACGCTTGATACAGAGCAAAACGACGGCAGGTCGCATATCGGAATTTCCAATATTAAGCAACGCTTTTCCGATATAATGGGCGGCACAGTTTCCATAGAAAGCAAAGAGGGAGTGGGCACACGGGTTACAGTAACGCTTCCAAAGGATAAAAATGTAGAAACGCTCAAGCAGAGTCTTGAGCTACAAAGCAATAAAGATATTTTCGGGGAGATGAATATATGAACATTATTGCGGTAGATGATGAAAACCTCGTTCTTGAGGATATAAAGGATATTTGTGAGGGCTTCGATTTCGTAACAAGTATAAACACCTTTTCAAATCCTGCCGACGCACTTGAATACACGGTGCTCAATACCGTTGACGTTGCGTTTTTGGATATTGAAATGCCTGTTATGTCGGGAATTGAGCTTGCAAAACGCTTTAACAGAATAAGACCCGATATTAAAATTATCTTTGTTACGGGATTTAAGGAGTATGCATATGACGCTTTCGGAGTTAATGCGATAGGCTATATTCTAAAGCCCTTTTCCGATGATATGATACTCGAACAGCTCAATAAAATAAGACCCGACATTCCGCACAGATACGGACCTAAAGTGGTTGTAAAAACCTTTGGATATTTCGATGTGTTTGTAGACGGTAAGCCGATGCACTTTTCATCGTCAAAGTCAAAGGAGCTGTTGGCACTTCTCGTTGATAGGCGAGGCGGTTCCGTCAGCACCGAAAATGCCGTATCCGCACTCTGGCCTGACAGAGCTTATGACGAGTCTGTTCAAAGCCTTTTCAGAAAGGTGCTGAAAAGCCTGAGAACCGCACTTTCGGATGCAGGAGTGCTCGATATTCTTATTGACGCAAGAAATCAGCGAAGCGTTGACACGTCAAAATTTGATTGCGACAGCTACAAGCTTTTCAGGGATGACCCCGAAGCAATCAAGGAATATCAAAACGAATATATGAACGGCTATGCTTGGGCAAAGCAGACTAAGCAGCATATTGATAATTTACTCGGGAGGAATTAAAAATGTTATCTGATATTGAAATTGCTCAAAAAGCAAAATGCTTACCTATTAAGGAAATAGCTAAGAGTCTTTCCATTGAAGAGGACGACCTTGAGCTTTACGGAAAATATAAGGCAAAGCTTCCGCTTTCGCTTGTCGATAAATATTCCGACAGACCCGACGGAAAGCTTATACTTGTAACCGCAATAAACCCCACGCCTGCCGGAGAGGGCAAAACAACCGTTACCGTCGGCTTGGGCGAGGCTATGAACAAAATCGGTAAAAATGCAGTTATCGCACTGCGTGAACCGTCAATGGGGCCTGTTTTCGGAATTAAAGGCGGTGCCGCAGGCGGCGGATACGCTCAGGTTATTCCTATGGAAGATATTAACCTGCATTTTACAGGCGATATGCACGCTATTACTGCCGCTAACAACTTGCTTTGTGCGATTATAGACAACCATATTCAACAGGGCAACGAGCTGTCAATCGACCCGAGAAGAATACTCTTTAAGCGTTGCCTTGATATGAACGACAGAGCGTTGAGAAATGTAATTGTAGGTCTTGGCGGTAAGATCAACGGTGTTCCGAGAGAGGACGGCTTTATGATTACCGTTGCTTCCGAGGTTATGGCTATACTTTGCCTTGCAAGCGATATAGACGACTTGAAGCTTCGTCTGGGCAGAATACTTGTTGCGTACACCTATGACGGAAAGCCTGTATATGCAAAGGACTTGCAGGTTGTCGGTGCAATGGCGGCACTTTTGAAGGACGCTATTAAGCCGAACCTTGTTCAGACGCTCGAAAATACCCCTGCGCTTATGCACGGAGGTCCTTTTGCAAATATTGCGCACGGCTGTAATTCTGTTACGGCTACAAAGCTCGGCTTAAAGCTTGCCGATTACTGCATAACCGAAGCAGGCTTCGGCGCTGACCTCGGCGCTGAAAAATTCCTCGATATTAAATGCAGATATGCAGGACTTAAACCCTCGTGTATAGTTATTGTCGCTACAATTCGTGCACTTAAATACAACGGCGGCGTCGCAAAGAGCGATTTGAAATATGAAAATGTTTCGGCTCTTGAAAAGGGTATTGTAAACCTGCAAACTCATATTGAAAATATGAAAAAATACGGTGTTCCCGTCGTTGTTGCGATAAACCGCTTTATGACCGATACCGACGAAGAAATTAAGGTCGTTGAGGATTTCTGCGAAAAGCAGGATGTGCTTGTATCTCTTACCGAGGTATTTGCAAACGGCGGAAACGGCGGCGTTGACCTTGCCGAAAAGGTTGTTAAGACGATTGAGGAAAAGCCGTCAGATTTCAAGCCGCTTTACGATGCAGAGCTTCCGATTAAAGAAAAGCTTGATATTATCGCCCGTGAAATATACAGAGCAGACGGAGTTGTCTATACAAAATCTGCCGAAAAGGCGATTGCCGAAATTGAGGCGCTCGGAAAGGATAAGCTTCCCGTGTGCGTTGCGAAAACTCAGTATTCGCTCTCGGACGATCAGACAAAGCTCGGTAAACCCGAAAACTTTACAATTACCGTTCGTGATGTCAGACTTTCGGCAGGTGCAGGCTTTATAGTTGCGTTGACAGGCGACATTATGACAATGCCCGGTCTTTCAAAGCAGCCTGCGGCATACAGCATTGATGTTGACACAGACGGAAATATCAAAGGCTTGTTCTGATAAATGAATATATAAATAAAAAACCGCTGATACAAATCAGCGGTTAATTTTATATGCTTTTGAATATTTAATTATAAGCCTGCTTTTTGGCGGAGAATATCTTTCTTGTCGGTAAGTTCCCACTTAACGCCCAATTCTTCTCTGCCCATATGACCGTAAGCCGCAAGATTTCTGTAAATCGGCTTTCTTAAATCAAGATAGTCAATTATAGCTGCGGGACGAAGGTCAAAGGTTTCGGAAACAATTTCTTCGAGAACATCATCCGAAAGTACGCCTGTGCCGAAGGTGTCAACCATAACCGATACGGGATGAGCAACACCGATTGCATAAGCAAGCTGAACTTCACACTTCTTAGCAAGCTTTGCCGCAACAATGTTCTTAGCAACATATCTTGCCGCATAAGCTGCCGAACGGTCAACCTTTGTCGGGTCTTTACCCGAGAAGCAACCGCCGCCGTGTCTGCCTACGCCGCCGTATGTATCAACGATTATCTTTCTGCCCGTAAGGCCGCAGTCGCCTGTGGGTCCGCCCGTAACAAATCTGCCTGTGGGGTTTACATAAATAATTGTATCGTCGTCGAAAAGCTCCTGCGGAATGATGGGCTTGATAACATTTTCAAGAATATCACGTCTGATAGTTTCAAGCTCAACATCGGCGCTGTGCTGTGAGGAAATAACGATAGTGTCAACTCTTACGGGTGTGCCGTCTTCGTTGTATTCAATGGTAACCTGTGTTTTGCCGTCGGCACGAAGATAGGGGAGAGTGCCGTCTTTTCTAACCTTTGTAAGCTGCTTTGCAAGCTTGTGAGCAAGTGAAATCGCAAGGGGCATAAGCTCGGGTGTTTCGTCGCAGGCATAGCCGAACATCATACCCTGATCGCCTGCACCGTGAAGATTGTAGTCCTCCTGCTGTCCCTCTTTAAGCTCATAGGATTTATCAACGCCTAAGGCTATATCGCTTGACTGCTTGTCGATAAAGGTCGTAACATTGCAGGTGTGAGCGTTAAAGCCCTTTTCGTCGCTGTCGTAGCCGATTTCACATACGACATCTCTTGCGATTTTTTCAATGTCAATATCGGCTGTGGTTGTGATTTCGCCCATTACTGTAATTTGGTTTGTAATGCAGGTTGTTTCACACGCAACTCTGCCATAGGGGTCTTGCTTGAGGATTTCGTCGAGAACTGCGTCTGAAATATTGTCACAGATTTTGTCGGGATGACCCTCTGTAACTGATTCTGATGTGAAGAGATACTTTGCCATTTTGGTACTCCTAAAAATTTATTAACATAAAAATAAGCACCTCGAAAGGTGCTTAAAACACCTTATCTTTCGGATAAACCGTAGGAATTAGCACCTTGCATAAGCAGGTTGCCGTGGCTTCACAGGGCCTGTCCCTCCGCCACTCTCTATAAGGAGATGATTATTTTCTTGTCGCATATATTCTACTACTGTATATGCTCTTTGTCAACAGCGTAAACAAGAGTTCAAATATTATTTACACATTCTTGCCCTTGATTACGGGAGAAAGAGGCTTGTAAATCAAAAAGCAGATGACAGCGTTTGCAATTCCCTTGAGGAAGGTAAAGGGAAGATTGAATATTGAAAGCGCCTTTGCGAGTGAGTCTGTTCCGGGTAAGATTTCCGAATACATACCGATAATAGCGTCCATTGGCATATGATAGAGAACGACATAAGCGGGATAAACGATAAAATAGTTCATCGGAAGTGAAGCGAGTGCCATAAACAATGCACCGAGGAAAGCGCCGACAACCGCACCCTTACGGGTTTTGTGCTTTTTATAGATAAAGCCTGCAGTGATGCAGAAAACAGAGCCTAAAAGGAAGTTGCAAATTTCGCCCACGCTTGCCGATGAGCCAAAGGGGAGATGGAGAAGATTTTTAATTAGCTCAACCGTTACGCCGTACCACGGACCGATTGCAAATGAGGTAATAAGAGCAGGCAAATCGCTGAAATCAAGCTTGACAAAACTCGGAATTATCGGTATTGAAAACTCGATAAATTGGAGAATTGCCGCTATTGCGCTCATAATTGCGGTTACTGTGATTTTTCTCAAGTCGGATTTTTTTACTTTTGTCATAAGATGACCTCCTAAAAATTTAAGTTGTCATCAAAAATGCCCCGAGGACAGACCTCGGGGCAAAAAATGTAGCGTAATACATCTTCTTTCATCCGGACTATACCGTCGGTTTCGGAATTTCACCGAATCAGCCGAAAGGCTCGCAGACTTTACTGCCGGTGGGGAATTTCGCCCCGCCCTGAAGACAACTTTTATATTATTATATGACTGTATATCAAAGTTGTCAACAGCAAATACGCAATAATGTAAAGCTTTGATGTTTTTAAGATGATAAATTGAGTTGACAAGGATGAATTCATAATGTATTATGAATTTGTAGGCAAATGGTTTTAATAAAATAAAAAGTGTGTACTTACGGGGGTAATATTTATGACGGCGATTTTTATTGTTCTTTTGATAACTCTTGCTATTTATTCTGCTTTCGGAATGGTTTTTTACGGTTCATATGCTCCGCCTTTTCTTGCGGTTGCGATTTTATGCCTGTTTTTGGCATTGAAGCAGGTTTTGGCAGAGGTGCGTGCTTTGTACGAGCTGCTTCATATGGAACTTGATGACATTAAAGAAAAATTATCGTCAGAGAGCACGGAGGAATCGGACAAAGCGGAAGAACCGAAATCATCTGACGAAACAAATGAATAAAATTTAAGAATAAAACTAAAGCTCCGACGCTTGCATTTGCTTTCGTCGGAGCTGATTTTATTTATCGATTTTGGCTTTGTCGGTATCCTTTTTCAGCACTATCAAGCCGATTATAAGAATTATCGGGAAGATACAGCCGTATGCAAGACCGCTTTTAAGTGCCGCACCCTCACTCAAAGCAGGGTTAGCAGATTTGTAAGCCGAGCTTATGAAGCTGATAAGCCACGGACCTGTTCCGCAGCCTATATCGCCGAGCAGGGCGAGTATGCCGAAAAGTCCGCCCGAGCCGTTCGGAAATCTTTTTGCCGCAAGCGAAAATGTACCGGGCCAGAAAAGACTTATCGAAAGTCCCGTAACGGCGCACGCAAGCAGAGAAACCGTGCTGTTGTTTGACAGTGATGCGGTAAGATAGCAGGCGATACACAAAACGGAGAGTGCCGACATAATTTTAACAAGGTCGATTTTGTCGCCGTAAAGTCCGTAGAACAACCTGCCTGCGCCCATAAGCACCGCAAACAGGCAAGGACCGAGCAAATCGCCCATAAGCTTTGAAACGTGCAAGCCCTCCTCCGCAAAGAAGGATGACCATTGCGACATTGCGATTTCACTTGCGCCTGCGCAGAACATAATAATCATTGCGACGATAAACGCCTTTGATTTCAAAAGCTTCTTGACGGGGATTATCTCGTCATCTTCCATCGGCGGCATAAACGGTACGCTCATAAAATTAAACATATTTATAAGCGGAATAACCGACCAAATTATCGGTAAAATGTTCCAATTTTCTCCGCCTGCAAGCTTTATGAAAACGGTCGAAAGTGCAACTACAAGCATCTGTCCCCAACAGTAGAACGAGTGGAGCAGGCTCATATCAGCCGCTTTTTTATCACTCGGCAGGGACTCGACAATCGGACTTATTGTGACCTCAATCATACCGCTTCCGACGGCGGAAACCATAATTGATACCGCTATCGCAAGGAAATGGTGCGAGGTAAGCTCGGGTAGAATTCCGAGCATCACAAGACCTAAAAATGCGAGAAAATGCGAGCATACGGTTATTTTCTTAAACCCGATTTTGTCGATTATTTTAACCGATAAAATATCAATTGCCATTTGCGTTGCGAAGTTTAACATTATTAAGCTTCCGATTGTCGCAAGGTCGATTCTATATTTACCCGAAAAGATTACAAAGAGCAGGGGTGCTAAGTTGTTTATAATCGCCTGCACGAAATAGCCTATGTAACAAGCGATTTTTGTACCCTTAAAAGTTCTTTTTGCCATTTATTCTATACCTTAGTTGATATTATATTTAATTTACCGTTGATTTCAATGTCGCCCGAGCCTGCAAAGACAAAGAAGCTGTCGCCCTTATGTGCTTCGAGTTTTTCGCCCGAGCTTTCAATCGTACCGCAGCCGTCCGTTACAAGCAATGAAACGAATGAATTGTCGCTTGCAAACAGCCTTTGAGTTCCGTCAATTATGTATTCTTCGACAGTAAATAAATCACATTTTGTAAGTAGCTGCTTTGTACCGCAAGCCGTTTTTTCTTTTTCTCCGACGGGTTTAATGTCGTATTTCGGTTTTTCGCATTTAGTTACGTCAACCGCTTTGTCAATGTGAAGCGGACGGAGATTTCCGTCTTTATCCTTACGCTGATAATCATATACACGGTAAGTTGTGTTGGAATTTTGCTGAATTTCCGCAAGCAAAATACCCGAGCCTATTGCGTGAAGCGTTCCTGCCTCAATAAAAAACATATCGCCCTTGTGGACTTTAACCTTGTTTACAACCTCAAGAAACGTATTGTTTTCAATTCTCTTTTTGAATTCCTCGGAGCTGATTTCACGGTTAAATCCGTATATAAGCTCTGCTCCCTCATCGCAGTCGAGAATATACCAACATTCGGTCTTTCCGTATTCGCCCTCAACACGCATTGCATATTCGTTATCGGGATGAACTTGAACGGACAGGTCTTTTTTTGCGTCAATCAACTTTATAAGGATTGGAAAAAAGTCGAATTTTTCACAATCCTTGCCGAGAACGTCTTTACCGCAAAGCTCTATGACCTCGGAGAGAGTCTTACCCTTAAATTCTCCGTTTTCGACAATGCTTTCGCCGTCCTTATGACAGGATAACATCCAACCCTCTGCGACTATATCCTTATCGCTTTGAAAGCCGAAGTCCGTTTTTAATTTTGTTCCTCCCCAAAGATAGTCCTTGAGTGCAGGCTTTAGCTTTAGCATTTTACCAACTCCTTAAATAAGTATTTAATATACTATCAAATTTAGATGTTAAGTTCAAGGGGCATAAAAAAACAGTTGTATAAAATTGTAATTTGTGTTAGAATATTTTTTGGTGATTTTTAATGATTTTTATTATATACGGTGCTGTTATTTTTATAGCAACGCTGCTCGGTGCCTTTGTCGGTTTGGGTGGCGGCGTCGTAATTAAGCCTGTTTTGGATGTTATAAATTTTCATCCTTTGGTGCAGGTTGCATTTTTTTCGTCTTGTGCCGTTTTCTCGATGTCGATAACCTCGACGGCAAAGCATCTTAAAAACAAAACGCCTATAAATATGAAATTTGTCCTGCTTTTTGCATTGGGCTCGGTTTTAGGCGGCTTTACGGGTAATAAATTGTTTTCGCTCGCACTTGCGAACAGCTCCTCTCCCGATATTGTCAAGGGAATACAGTCATCTCTTCTCTGTGCTCTTATGATATTGGTTATTGCTTCCGTTAATTTGAATGTTAAGAAATTCAGCATCAAAAATCCTGCTTTAATATCTTTGACGGGACTTTTGCTCGGTATGACCGCCGCTTTCCTCGGAATAGGCGGAGGACCTATCAATGTTGCGGTGCTGACTATTCTTTTTTCTTTTACAATGAGAGACGCCGCCGTTTACTCGGTTGCGATTATTTTCTTCTCGCAGCTGTCTAATTTGATAACAAGCTTTGCAAATACGCATTTTGAGGGATTCGATGTCAAGTATTTGCTTGTTATTATTCCGGCTGCGATTTTAGGCGGATTTTTCGGAGCTAAGCTCAACAGAAAGTGTAATGAAAAAACAATAAGAACCGTGTTTACGGCTTCTGTTTGTGCCGTGGCGGCTTTGAGTCTTTACAATGCCGTTACCGCATTTATAAAATAAGGAAACGAGGGTTAGAATTTGAGACCGAATATAATTTTTTATTTCAGCGACCAACAGCGCTGGGATACCGTAAATGAAACGGCAACGCCTAATTTGATGAAGCTTGCCGAGGACGGTATAAAGTTTGAAAACTCTTACACCTGTCAGCCCGTTTGCGGTCCTGCAAGAGCGTGCCTGCAAACAGGCGTTTACGCAACGCAGAACAAGTGCTATTGGAACGGAATACCTCTTCCGCAGGATATTAAACCGCTTGCGGAGTATTTTAATGAGGCAGGCTATGAAACCGCTTACGTCGGTAAATGGCATCTTGCTTCCGACAGGCTTCCGAATATCGGCTTCCATTGTGAAAAAACCGCTATTCCGAAGGAGCTTCAGGGCGGATATAAGGATTGGTGGCGTGCTGCCGACGTGCTTGAATTTACTTCGCACGGTTACGACGGATATGTCTTTGACGCAGAGGGTAATAAGCTTGACTTTAAGGGTTACAGAGCCGATTGCATAAATGATTTTGCATTGGAATACCTTGACCAAAAGACCTCCGACAAGCCGTTCTTTATGTTTGTCTCTCAAATTGAGCCTCATCATCAGAACGACCACCATTGCTACGAAGGACCAAAGGATGTTGTTCCTAAATTTAAGGATTATCCCTTGCCCGATGATTTGACCTTCTTAAAGGGCGATTACAAAGAGATGTATCCCGACTATATGGCTGCGATAAACAGCCTTGACAGCAACGTCGGAAGATTGGTCGAAAAGCTTAAAGAAAAAGGGCTTTACGATAATACCGTTATCATTTACACAAGCGATCACGGTTCTCATTTTAAGACGAGAAACCTTGAATATAAGCGCTCTTGTCACGACAGCGCAACGCATACGCCGTTGATTATCGAGGGCGGCGCATTTAAGGGCGGTAAGGTTGACTCAAGACTTGTAAGCCTTATAGATTTACCGCCTACATTGCTTGATATAGCGGGCATTGATATTCCCGACAGCTATATGGGTAAATCGCTTTTGAAGGAGCTTGAAACGGGCGAGGAACGTGATTGCGTATTTATGCAGATAAGCGAAAGCCAATGCGGCAGAGCCATCAGAACGAAGAAGTATAAATATGCAATAAGAACTCTTGCGCCTACGGGCTATGCTTTGCATAAAGCGTCGGTATATTTTGAAGATTATCTTTACGACCTTGAAAAAGACCCGATTGAAAAGCATAATCTTATAAAAGACCCGAAATATGCTTCCGAGAGAAAGAAGCTCAAAGAAATGCTCATTAGAGAAATGACTGCGGCAGGGGAGAAAGAGCCTAAAATTTTGCCGGCTGTCTTTACCCGTAAAAAATAAAAAGGTATTTAGGAGACTGTAATGGAAAAAACTTATTTGACGCTAAAGGAAAAAATAACGTTTCCGCTTGCGGCTTTCGGCCGTAGCGGCGTTTACACGATTATGTCAATGTTCTTGCTTATATTCTATACGGATGCGGCAGGACTTGACCCGATTCACGCAGGAAATATCATTCTTGCAGGACGTATCTTCGACGCACTCAACGATCCGCTTATGGGTATGATTGTTGACCGCACACATTCAAAATGGGGCAAGATGAGACCTTATCTTCTGTTCTCACCCGTTCCGATTGCGGTTACAACAATTCTTTTGTTCTTTGCACCTCAGTTTTCGTCTTACTCCGCAAAGGTAGCTTATGCGGCTGTAACATATATCCTTTGGGGTATCGCTTTCACAATTCAGGACGTTCCGTTCTGGGGCTTGAGCTCGGTTATTACACCGAACGAGGTCGAGAGAACAAGATTTTTGTCAAACGGCAGACTCGGCAGTACCGCAGGCGGTATTCTTCCCACTGTGCTTATTCCGATTCTTGTTGCTGAAAATGCTCTCGGCTTGAGAAAAGGCTATTTTGTATCGGCAATAATCTTCGGAACAATTGCGGCTGTTCTTTCAATCATTCCTTTCTTTACGGCAAAGGAAAGAGTGCACGAGGAGAGACAGGACACAAGAAGCTTTAAGGAAAACTTCCGTCTTATCGGTAAAAACAAGGTGCTTATTATCGTTATCCTCTCGGCTGTTCTCGGCTCGACAATGGTAATGGCAAATGTTTGCGCTACATATATCCATTATTATCTTATCGGCGTTGAAAATTACGGAATTATCCCCAACGGCTTCAAAATGACCTCACTCACAGTTGCGGTTGGTATAGGTATGGTTCCCGCAATGATAATTATGCCTGCATTGAGAAAACGCTTCTCACTTAAAGCAATTTATATCGGCTCGTCGATATTCGGCATAATTTCTCACGTTGCTTTTTGGTTTATCGGCTACAACAACATTTATCTTGTACTTATTTGCCTTGTGTTTATGGGTGTTCCGCTTGGTATTTACAACGTTATTACATATGCACTTATCGCAGACAGCGTTGACTATATCGAATGGAAAACAGGCGAGAGAGCAGACGGCGTTTGCTTCGCTTTCCAAACACTTTTGAGCAAGGTTTCGGCAGGACTTGCAACTTATGCTGTCAGCGTTGTTCTTAAAGTCAGCGAGTTCCAAGCTCCTATCGACGGTATTATTCAGGTCCAGTCCGAAAAGACAAAAACAGGTCTTTTCTTTATGATTACCATTTTGCCTGCAATCGGATTTGCTCTTACAATGATTCCGATGTTCTTCAACGATTACACAGGCGAAAAGAAAGAGAAAATCCAAAAAGAACTTGAATTCCGCAGATTGAGAGCTAACACGGTAAGCGAGCCCGTGGCTGAAGAAAAGTAATTTTATTAGGTAAATTGTACTAAAAGACAAGCGACTTTTACGGTTGCTTGTCTTTTTTTGAGAATTTTTGCAAGAAATGAAAAACAATATTGCAAAATTTAATATAATGTATTAAAATACTATTTGCTTTAATATGAAAATAAATTTTGAGGTGTGAATTTATGCAATATTCTCAGATGAGTAAGCCTGAATTGGCTAATGAATTTAATGAATTGAAAAAGCAGTACGAAGAGCTCAAAGCACAAAATTTGAAGCTTGATATGTCAAGAGGAAAGCCTGCCGGCGAACAGCTTGATTTGACAATGGATATGCTTAAAGAGGTTATCGGCGTATGCGATTGCAAGAGTGAAAGCGGCTTGGATTGCAGAAACTACGGTGTTCTCGACGGTATTCCCGAGTGCAAGAGGCTTTTTGCTGAAATGCTTGAGGTTGACAGCGATAATATTATCCTCGGCGGTACATCTTCGCTTACTCTTATGTTTGATTATATTACACAGTGTATGCTCACAGGCGCAGGCGACAAGCCGTGGAGTCAGCAGGGCGACATTAAGTTCATTTGCAATGTTCCCGGTTATGACAGACACTTCGGAATTTGCGAATACTACGGAATTAAAATGATAAACGTTCCCATGCTTTCAGACGGCCCCGATGTTGAAAAGATTGCGGAACTTGTTAAGGACAGAAGCGTTAAGGGTATGTTCTGCGTACCGAAGTATTCAAACCCCACAGGTGTTACCTATTCTGATGAAAAAGTCCGTGCGTTGGCTGCTTTGAAGCCTGCCGCAAAGGATTTCAGAGTTATTTGGGATAACGCATATATAGTTCACGATTTCTTGGAAAACCCCGACAAGGTTCTCAATATCTTTGAGGCTTGCAAGGAATTCGGAACAGAGGATTATTTCATAGAATTTACTTCTACATCAAAAATAAGCTTCCCCGGTGCAGGTGTATCCTGTCTTGCGGCTTCCGATAAGAATATTCAGATGATTAAAAAGAGATTTAACACTCAGATGATAGGTCACGATAAGCTTAATCAGTTAAGACACGCTAAATATTTCAAAAACCTTGACGGCATTAAGGCTCATATGAAAAAGCACGCAGCTCTTATCGAGCCTAAGTTCAATGTCGTTATCGATACATTTGAAAAGGAGCTTGCAGGTACGGGTCTTGCTTCTTGGACAAAGCCGAACGGCGGTTATTTCATCAGTCTTGACACTCAGCAGTGCAGCGCAAAGAGAGTCGGCGAACTTTGTAAGTCACTCGGCGTTGTGCTTACAAGCGTTGGCGCAACCTATCCCTACGGCAAAGACCCCGAGGATAAAAATATCCGTATAGCACCGACATTCCCGAGTGTAACGGACATTGGCAAGGCGGCAGAAGTGCTTTGCCTTTGCATAAAACTTGCAACAATCGAAAAAATGATGTAAACTGTTATCACAGGGGAAAATTATTCATATAATTTTTTAACGGTGATAATATGAGCTTTTTAGAACAGAACAAAGAATTTGCCAAAGCAAAGCCGTTTGTAACGGCGGTTATTGTTGCGGCAGGTAACTCAACAAGAATGGGCGGCGTCAATAAGCAGTTTTTGCTTATTGACGGCGTCCCTGTGCTTATAAGGACTCTTTTGGCATTCTCTCAAAGCGATATGATTGACGAAATCATAGTTGCGGCGAGGGAGGATGATATTCCTAAAATGTTCGCTATGATAAAGGATTACAAGGTCTTAAAGGTAACCGATATAGTCAAGGGCGGAAAAACACGTCAGGAAAGCGTTTTTAATGCGATACGGCGCAGTTCTCCGCTTTCGGAATACTTTGCCATTCACGACGGCGCAAGACCGCTTGTGACCGAAAAAATAATCGAGGATACCGTTCGTGAGGCGTTTTCGACAGGTGCTGCTGCAACGGGCGTCAGGGTAAAGGACACGGTTAAGGTTGTAAACGAAAACGGCTTTATAACCGCAACGCCCGACAGAAATTATCTTTGGGCGGTACATACTCCGCAGGTGTTTGAACGACGTCTTTATCTGTCTGCGATTGACAATGTGTTAAATTCCGAGATGTTTACGGATGATTGTAAGCTTTTGGAGGAATACGGCGCAGAGGTTAAAATGGTCGAGGGCAGTTATGAAAACATTAAAATCACAACGCCCGAGGACACCGATATTGCACAGGCGATTTTATATAGGAGGGAACAGCTATGATTAGAATAGGGCACGGCTATGACGTTCATAAGCTGGTTGAGGGCAGAAAGCTCATTTTGGGCGGAATTGAAATTGAAAATAACGGAATAGGTCTTTTGGGACATTCGGACGCCGATGTGCTTTTGCACGCTGTTTCCGATGCGCTTTTGGGTGCTGCGGCATACGGCGATATAGGAAAGCATTTCCCCGATACGGACGAAAAATATAAAAATGCGGACAGCCTTAAATTGCTGAAATGTGTATACGGGCTTTTGAAGGAAAACGGTTACCATATTGTCAATCTTGACGCAACTGTTTTGGCACAGGCGCCGAAGCTTGCACCGCATATTGTAAGAATGCGTGAGAACATTGCCGAAGCACTTGATTTGGACGTGGATTTTGTCAGCGTTAAAGCCACTACCGAAGAGGGTTTGGGCTTTACGGGAGCAAAGCAGGGCATTGCGGCTCATTGTGTTTGCCTGATAGAAAAATAACCTTTCAGAGATGATGAAAATCATCTCTTTTTTTATTGAATTTTATTGACGGCGTATAATGCACTTTGATATAATGACATTATAAAACGGTAAAGGAAAAAGCGATGGAGAAATACTACGATTACAGTGATCACATTGAAAAGGCTATGAGCTCATTCTCAAATGAGAAAACTAATTTTGTGTTCAAAAGAAGAGTTCTTGACGAGATGAAACTTCGTACAAAAGAGGTTATAAAAAGGGGACTCGGCGATAAGAGGGTTGCCCATGACTTGATTATGGACGAATATAATCCGCAGAGAATTGTCAAAGATTATTACGAGTACCTTGAAGATATAAAAGAAAAGAAAAAGATTAAATATACGCCAATTGCCGCTGTTGCTTGCATACTTTTGTCTGTGCTTGTGTTTTTGATTATAGGCTTTGTTACGGACATATGGCATCCCACATGGCTTATAATTGAGGGAACGGCTACCGCAGGAGTTATGGCAATTATGCTTACGGCAGTTACAATTTTAAGACGGCACAAGAAGTTTTATGCGATTATGAGAGCTCTTGTTGCAGGCTCTGTTATGGTCGGAACGCAATTTCTGTTCCTGTTTATCAGGATTCTGTTTGATAACGAGCAAGCGTACCTCATTTTCTTGTTTGCACTCGCTATGATGTTTATCGGCGACCTTGTTCTTGCCACCGTGACAAAGCAAAGACTTGTTTTTGTAAATTACCTTATTACAATTCCGCTTGTTTTCATTTTTGCGTTTGTTATTTTCGGCTTGATAACGGGTCTTTGGAGTGTGGGAAGAATACTTATTGTAATCGGCTTTGTCCTTGATATCGGCGTTATAATACAGCTTGCAATCAGGAATAAAAAGCTTGCTTATAATCCGGAGGAGGAAGAATGATGGTGAAAAAGTTAAATGCTGAGCTTTGGGATAAAATGCATTACCTTTTCCGTGATTTTAACGACAGAATGGTTCATGTTGAGCTTCATTACGATTTTGAAATTGATATTGAAGCGTTGAAAACGGTGCTTATATGCTTCCTTGAAAAAGCTCCTGTTTTGCATTCTTCGTTTGTCGATAATAAATTCAAAACCTATTGGAAAGTAAAAGATTACAGCATTGACGATGTGCTTCACGTTTCGACTCCCGACAATCTTGATGAGGCAATAAACGATTTCCTGACGCAGTATATTCCGCCTGAAAACGACTTGCAAATTCAAGTTGCCGTGTTCTTTCACGACGGAAAATCCGTTCTTTGCATCGTAGAAAATCATATGTGTATGGACGGCGGAGATTTCAAGTATTTTTTGAAGGCTCTTTGCAAGAATTATAACGATTACGTCGAGAAGGGAATAAGCCCGATAGAATTAAAATCAGGCTCACGTTCTTTTGAAGAGGTTTATGATGATTTCTCAAAGACCGAAAAGAAAATGGCGCAAAATCTTTACAAAAACGTGTGTGCGAAAGACAATCACAAATTTCCGCTTACAGAGGACAACATAAAAGACCGTTCGTTTATAGCGAGAAGAAAAATTGACAAGGAAAGATTTGCACGCTTGAGAGCTTCCGGCAAAAAGCTCGGCGCAACCGTAAACGATATGCTTGTTACGGCTTATTTTTACAGCCTTTATGAGCTTGCCGGCTTTGGCAGAGATGAGAGCGTAACAATTTCCTGCGCTATCGATTTAAGACGCCATATGAAGGACACAAGCGATACGGGAATTACAAACCAAACGGCGTTTATGCAGTGCAATATCCCCGAGCTCGGCGAGGATATTTTCCAAACGCTTGAATACACCAAGCAGAGCGTTGCCAAGTTCAAAAAAGATAAGTTTATGGGACTTTACGGCTTACCGCTTTTGAAGCTCGGATACAGCATTATGCCTCAAATGGCTTCGGAAGAGGTTATTAAAATAGGCTACTCCAATCCGCTTATTGCCATGAGTAATATCGGAGTTCTTGAAACCGATAAGCTTTCGCTTGACGGACATGAGCCGACGGACGGCTTTATGACGGGTGCGGTAAAATATAAGCCGTATGTTCTTCTTTCGGCTACGTCCATAAACTCTGAACTGACGCTTTCAATGTGTGTACGAGGCAATGAGCAGGACGAAAAAATAGTTAACGATTTCTTTGACCTTATGGACAAGAATATAGATGTGCTTTCATCAAAGGCATAGGGGTTGAGGTAAAATAATGAATATTCTCCATATGAGATATGCGGTTGAGGTCGCAAAATACGGCTCTATAAACAAGGCGAGTGAAAAACTTCTTATCGCTCAGCCGAATTTGAGCCGTTCGATAAAAGAGCTTGAGGCGGAGCTTGGTATTACGATTTTTGACAGAAGCACAAAGGGTATGATGCTCACTCTCGAGGGACAGCGTTTTATCGGCTACGCAAAAAATATATTAAAGCAGATTGACAACGTTGAAAAAATATATAAGGAAAATGCAGGCGTAGAGCGTAAGTCTTTTTCCGTTTCAGTTCCGAGAGCAACCTATATATCCGACGCTTTCGCACAGTTCTCTAAAATGCTCGGGGAAAAGCCTGTCGAGGTTTTCTATAAGGAAACCAATTCATCAAGGACAATAACCAATGTTGTTTCTGATAACTACAAGCTTGGAATTGTGCGATTTGCGGAAAACTACGAAAAATACTTTACAGCTTTATTTGAGGAAAAAAATCTCAAGTATGAAGACATTGTAAGCTTCGGATATGTGCTTGTAATGAGCGAAAACAGTCCGCTTGCAAAAAAAGAGGTCATACATTTTGAGGATTTGCATCCGTTTATTGAAATCGGACACGCAGACCCGTATGTTCCGTCGCTTTCGCTTGCGGATGTTAAAAAAGAAGAGCTGCCCGATGACGGGGAGAGGCGAATTTTCGTTTTTGAAAGAGCGAGTCAGTTTGCCGTGCTTTCAAAGAACGAGCAGACGTTTATGTGGGTATCTCCTTTGCCCGAGGACATTTTGAAACGTTATTCTCTTGTGCAAAAAATTTGCCCCGATAACAAGAAAAAATATAAGGATATGCTCATATATCATAAGGACTATAAGCTTACCGAGCTCGACCGTAAATTTATAGCCGAAGTGCGTGCATCAACGTCGGAATGTATCAATATATATCAAAATTGATATAACGGTATACGAATTTAATTATTCACATTATCAAAACTAATTGTTAAAATATTAACAATGAAATTTTGGAGGTCTGTATATGAGTACTAAAGAATACAAAATCGTTGATTCGGTAGAAACTCTTGAAGAAGCAATTGCCCGTGTAAGGGAAGCACAGAAGGAGTTTTCAACCTACACTCAGGAGCAGGTAGATAAAATCTTCCTTGCTGCCGCTACCGCTGCCAATCAGCAGAGAATTCCGCTTGCTAAATTAGCAGTTGAGGAAACAGGAATGGGCGTTGTAGAGGATAAGGTTATTAAGAACCATTTCGCTTCGGAGTATATCTATAATGCGTACAGAGAAACAAAAACCTGCGGTGTTCTTGAAGAGGACAAGGCATACGGAATTAAAAAGATTGCAGAGCCTATCGGTCTTGTTGCTGCGGTAATCCCGACAACAAACCCGACCTCAACCGCAATTTTCAAAACTCTTATTTCACTTAAAACAAGAAACGGTATTATTATAAGCCCCCATCCGAGAGCAAAGGGCTCAACAATCGCCGCTGCAAAGGTTGTTCTTGAAGCAGCTGTAAAGGCAGGCGCTCCCGAGGGCATTATTTCTTGGATTGACGTTCCGAGCCTTGAAATGACTAACCTTCTTATGAAAGAGGCTGACATCATTCTCGCAACAGGCGGTCCCGGAATGGTTAAGGCTGCTTATTCGTCAGGTAAGCCCGCACTCGGCGTCGGCGCAGGTAACACTCCCGCAATTATCGACGATACAGCCGATATTCTTCTTGCAGTAAACTCAATTATTCACTCAAAGACCTTTGATAACGGTATGATTTGCGCTTCCGAGCAGTCCGTAATCGTTCTCGACAAGGTATATGATCAGGTTAAAAAGGAATTTGCAACAAGAGGCTGCTATTTCCTCAATGACACTGAAATCGAAAAGGTTAGAAAGACTATTCTTATAAACGGCGCACTTAACGCAAAAATCGTAGGTCAAAAGGCTGCTAAGATTGCAGAGCTTGCAGGCGTTACTGTTCCCGAGGGTACAAAAATTCTTATCGGTGAGGTTGAAAGCGTTGACCTTTCCGAAGAGTTTGCTCACGAGAAGCTTTCTCCTGTTCTTGCAATGTACAGAGCAAAGAATATCGAGGACGCATTCCAAAAGGCTGAAAGGCTTGTTGCTGACGGCGGTTACGGTCATACATCTTCAATCTATCTTGACCCCGTTACAGAAACAGCGAAGCTTGACGAATTTGCTTCCCGCATGAAGACTTGCCGTATTCTTGTAAATACACCTTCCTCACAGGGCGGTATCGGTGATTTGTACAACTTTAAGCTTACTCCCTCGCTCACACTCGGCTGTGGCTCTTGGGGCGGTAACTCCGTAAGTGAAAACGTAGGAGTTAAGCATCTCATCAATATCAAGACTGTTGCAGAAAGAAGGGAAAATATGCTTTGGTTCAGAGCTCCTGAAAAGGTTTATATCAAGAAGGGATGTCTCCCTGTTGCCCTTGACGAGCTTAAAACAGTTATGGGCAAGAAAAAGGCATTTATCGTAACAGACAGCTTCCTTTACAATAACGGCTATACAAAGCCGATTACAGATAAGCTTGACGAAATGGGTATTCAGCACACCACATTCTTTGAGGTTGCTCCCGACCCGACTCTCGGCTGTGCTATGAAGGGTGCAGAGCAGATGAGAGCATTCCAGCCCGATGTTATTATCGCACTCGGCGGCGGCTCGGCAATGGACGCAGGCAAGATTATGTGGGTTCTCTATGAGCATCCCGAAGCTGACTTTATGGATATGGCAATGCGCTTCCAGGATATCCGTAAGCGTATTTATACCTTCCCGAAGATGGGCGAAAAGGCTTATTTCATAGCTATCCCCACATCAGCAGGTACAGGCTCTGAGGTTACTCCCTTCGCAGTTATCACAGACGAAAAAACAGGCGTTAAGTATCCGCTTGCCGATTATCAGCTTCTTCCCAATATGTCTATTATCGACGCTGATTTCCATATGAGCGCACCTAAGGGACTTACTTCGGCTTCAGGTATCGACGCTGTAACACACGCTCTTGAGGCTTATGCTTCAATTATGGCAACCGACTACACAGACGGTCTTGCTCTCAAGGCTCTTAAAACAATCTTTGAGTATCTTCCCAGAGCTTACGACAACGGTCCTAACGACCCCGAGGCTCGTGAGAAGATGGCAAATGCAGCTACTATGGCAGGTATGGCTTTCGCAAACGCATTCCTCGGCGTATGCCACTCTATGGCTCATAAGCTCGGTGCGTTCCACCATATTCCTCACGGTATTGCAAACGCTCTTATGATTGATGAGGTTCTTCGTTTCAACTCCTCCGAAACTCCTACAAAGATGGGTACATTCCCACAGTATGACCATCCGCACACTCTCAGAAGATATGCAGAGGTTGCCGAGTATCTCGGAATTAAGGGCAAGAACGATCAGGAAAAGGTTGATAATCTCATAAAGGCTATTGACGAGCTTAAGGCAAGAGTAGGCATTAAGCCCACAATCAAGGATTACGTTCCGGACGAAAAGGACTTCCTTGACAGACTTGACGCAATGTGCGAGCAGGCATTCGATGATCAGTGCACAGGTGCTAACCCGAGATATCCGCTTATCAGCGAAATCAAGCAGATGTACCTTGACGCATATTACGGAAAGACCTTTGTTGAGACTGAAAAGCCCGATGCAAAGCAGTTAAAAGGCAAAAAATAAACTTTGACATATTAAGGAGGTTTGTTTTATGAAATTAGACAATGTTATTGCTGTCAGAAAAGCAAAAAAGGTTTACAGAGACGGAGATAAGTGCATAAAGGTCTTTGATAAGGATTATTCAAAGGCTGATGTTCTTAACGAGGCTCTCAATCAGGCGAGAATTGAGGAAACTGGACTTAATATTCCGAAGGTTCTTGAGGTTACAACGATTGACGGAAAATGGGCTATTGTTTCAGAGTTCATAGAGGGCGTAACATTAGCCGAGCTTATGGAGAAAAATCCCGATAAGCTTGATGAATATCTCAATGTTCTTGTTGATGTTCAGCTTGAAATTCAGTCAAAGACCTGTCCTTTGCTCAATAAATTAAAGGATAAGATGAACAGAAAAATTTCCGAGGCCGATCTTGACGCCACAACGAGATATGAGCTTCATTCACGTCTTGAGGGTATGCCCAAGCATAATAAGGTCTGCCACGGCGATATTAACCCCTCAAACATCATTGTCACAAATGACGGCAAGTACTATATAATTGACTGGTCACACGCTACTCAGGGTAACGCTTCCGCAGATGCTGCAAGAACGTATCTTCTTTTCTGTCTTAAAGAAAATGAAGAAACTGCTAAAAAATATCTTGACATTTTCTGCAAAAAGAGCGATACTGCTAAGCAGTACGTTGAAAAATGGTTACCGATAGTAGCCGCTTCACAGTCCGTAAAGGGTAACGAGGACGAAAGACAGTTCCTTTTGAGCTGGACTGATGTTGTAGAGTACAATTGATTTAATAAGTGTGGTTTTTGAATGGAAAAGCTTAGAAAATTTGACACAAAAGTGCAGTACCTTAAATATAAGGTGCTGCGTGAGGTCGCAAAACAGGAATGGCATGGAACACTTCAGCAAAATTTGCTCGATATACCTGCAATAGTCGTTCCGGGCGATGAGCCTACAATGCGTTGCTGCATATATAAAGAAAGAGCGATTTTGGCAGAGCGTATCAAGCTTGCTATGGGCGGCGATAAGAACAACCCGAATGTAATCGAGGTAATTGATATAGCCTGTGACGAATGTCCGTCGGCAGGCTATGAGGTTACTGATTCTTGCCGTGGCTGTCTTGCTCACAGATGCGAGGATGTCTGCAAAAAAGGTGCTCTTTCCTTTGACCATAACCACGTTGCACACATTGATAAGTCAAAGTGCGTCAACTGCGGTCAGTGCGCAAAGGTATGCCCGTATTTCGCTATTGTAAACCGTAAAAGACCCTGTCAGAATGCTTGCAAGGTTAAGGCTCTTACAATCAACAAAAAAAATGCGGCTTCGATTGAGAACGAAAAATGCATATCGTGCGGTGCGTGTGTTTATCAGTGTCCGTTCGGTGCGATAAGCGACAAATCGTATATCATCAATGTTGTTGATATGCTCAAGGACAAAATCAGCGGTGCGTTTAAGGGCAATCTTTATGCCGTTGTAGCACCGTCAATAGCAAGCCAGTTTACCTTTGCAAAGACCGGTCAGGTTATTACGGGTATTAAAAATCTTGGCTTCTCAAAGGTTGTCGAGGCAGCCTTGGGTGCTGATATTGTTGCAAAAGCCGAAGCTCAAGAGCTTGCGGAAAAGGGCTTCTTAACAAGCTCCTGCTGTCCCGCTTTCGTTTCGTTCATAAAGTCAAATTATCCCGATTTAGTTCCGCTTATTTCTCACAATTTATCGCCTATGGCGGCTGTTTCAAAATACATAAAAGAGAAAGACCCTGAGTCGAAAATTGTGTTTATCGGACCGTGCACCTCAAAGAAAAAAGAGCTGCAGCTTGATACGGTGAAGGATTATGTTGACAGCGTTCTTACCTTTGAGGAGTTACAGGCATTGCTTGACAGCCGTGATATTGATATTGTAGAGCTCCCTGAGAGCGAGCTTGACGACGCATCATATTTCGGCAGAATATTTGCTCACAGCGGCGGACTTTCAGCAGCTGCAAGCGAAGCGTTAAAGGAACAGGGTAATACAGACTTCCAAATCAAACCTGTTGTCTGCGACGGAATTGAGCAATGCAAGATTGCTTTGCTTAAAAAGAGCAAGGGCTTGCTTGACGCAAACTTTATCGAAGGTATGGCTTGCGTGGGCGGCTGTATAAACGGTGCAGGCTGTCTTACTCACGGCGACGAGAAAAACAAGTCGCTTGTTGAGAAATACGGCAAGGCGGCAGGGGACAAGACAATAAACGATGTTGTCTCTAAGCTTTAATTAAATAATTGCAATTTTAACCTCCGATTTTTTTCGGAGGTTATTTTTTGTAAAAATTTAACCCCGTACTTATTGGCACTCAGCCTTGTTTTAGTACGGGGTTATGTTGAATATGTGATTTTATGAAAGCATCATTCTGTCGTTTGCAAATTCGCCGTTACTTGCCTTTGCAAACAAATCGAGAAGGTCTTGAACCTTGAGATTTTTCTTTTCTTCGCCTGATACGTCATAGATAATCTTGCCGTCATACATCATAATAAGTCTGTTTCCGAGCCTTATGGCGTCTTTCATATTATGAGTAACCATAACGGTTGTGATATTGTTCTCTGTGACAATTTCATTGGTTATTTTAAGCACCTTTGCCGCAGTAGCAGGGTCAAGTGCCGCCGTATGTTCGTCAAGAAGCAAGAGCTTCGGATGCATAAGCGAAGCCATAATAAGCGTTATAGCCTGCCTTTGACCGCCCGAAAGAAGTCCGACCTTTGATGAAAGTCTGTCCTCAAGACCTAAGTCAAGCTTTTTGAGGATTTCTCTGTATTCCTCACGTTCTTTCTTTGTAACGCCGTTTTTAAGAGTTCTCTTTTTGCCTCTCCTTGCGGCGATAGAAAGGTTTTCGTCTATCTGCATATCAGCGGCAGTACCTGTCATAGGGTCTTGGAAAACTCTGCTCATATACTTTGCACGCTTGTATTCGGGAAGCTTTGTAATATCCTCGCCGTCAACCTTGATTGTGCCGCAGTCAACGGGATAAACACCTGCGATCATATTAAACAACGTGGATTTACCTGCGCCGTTACCGCCGATTACGGTTACAAAATCACCCTCGTTAAGTGTTAAATCAATACCCGTAAGGGCTTTCTTTTCGTTTATTGTACCGGGATTAAATGTTTTATATACGCCTTTAATTTCAAGCATTCTGAGCACCTGCCTTTTCATCATTCTTTACATGCTTTGCAGCAACCTTTGCTTTCCAATGGGGAAGACCGAGGAAAATAGCAACAACGCAAGCCGAAAGAAGCTTCAGATCATTAGCGTTCAAGCCGAGCTTGAGAACAAGAGCAATGACTATGTAGTAGATAACTCCGCCGATAACCGCCGAGATAAGTCTCAAAGCAAAATTCTTGAAAAGCTTGCCGAAAATAACCTCGCCGATGATAACAGCCGCAAGACCGATAACGATTGCGCCTCTGCCCATATTTATATCTGCACAGCCGTTAAACTGAGCAAGTAACGCACCCGACATTGCAACGATACCGTTTGAAAGGACAAGACCGATAATTTTTCTCGAATCGGTATTTATTCCGTTTGCTCTTGCCATAGCCTGATTACAGCCCGTAGCTCTTATGGAGTTACCGAGCTCAGTACCGAAGAACCAATAGAGCACGCCGATAAGCACCGCTACAAATATTGCACATACAAGTATCGTTCTGCCGAGCTCGTCAGCACTTGATGTGATAATAAGGTTAAAGTTTCTTTTGCTTATCGAAGTGTTTGCCTTACCGCTCATTATTCTAAGGTTAATTGAGTAAAGTGCAAGCTGCGTAAGAATACCGGCGAGAATTGCGGGTATTCCGAATTTTGTATGAAAAATACCTGTTACAAAACCTGCAAGACAGCCTGCAGCAAACGCTATAAGCAACGCAAGGTAGATATTAACGCCTTTTGTTGTCAGCACAACAAGAACGGCACCGCCCGTTGCAAATGAGCCGTCAACAGTAAGATCTGCAAGATCAAGTATTTTGTATGTAATGTAAACTCCGATAGCCATGATTCCCCAAATGAAGCCTTGAGCTATCGGGGAGGGGAGTGATTGAATAAACTGTAAAACCTGTGTCATATAATTAAATTGCTCCTCATTATAACAAAACGCAAAAGCGATAAGTAACCTTATCGCTTCTGCAAAATGTTACCGTATTAAATTATTTTGCCGAAACAGTAATTGCCTCGTATCCGTCGGGGATAGTAACGCCGATAGCTGCGGCACGGTCAGCCATGTACTTCTTTGTTGTCGAATCTGCGTAAGCGATTTCCATTTCTGCGGGGTTAGCACCGTTTACAAGTATTTCGTAAGCCATAAGACCTGCCTTGTAGCCGATGTCATAGTAGCTGATTGAAAGAGTTGCGACACCGCAGCCTTTGCAAATGCCTTCTTCGCCTGCGACAATCGGAACCTTTGCCGGCTCTGTAACAGAATTGATAAGTTCTGTGTTTGAAGCCGCTGTGTTATCTGTCGGGATGTAAAGCGCCTGACAGTTCTGAACAGCCGACTGTGTAACGGCAAGAACATCGTTTGAGTCAACAAATGTATATACCTTAACCTCATAGCCGAGAGCTTCAAGTTCGCTCTTAACTATGTCTGACTGATATTTTGAGTTGGGCTCTGCCGAGCAGTAGAGGATACCTACCGTTTTAGCGTTGGGAACAAGTTCTTTAATCATTGCGGCTTGATCTTTAAGCGGAGCCAAGTCAGCTGTACCTGTTACATTGATACCTGTTTTGCCGTTCCAATCGCTTATTGCCAATGCTGTTGCATAGTCTGTGATTGATGTGCCGACAATCGGAATTGTGTTTGTAGCTTCCGTAGCAGCTGTAAGAGCAGGAGTTGCGTTTGCAAGGATAAGGTCAACCTTATCTGAAACAAACTTTGAGACGATCGTTGTGCAGTTTGTTGATTCACCCGAAGCATTCTGCTCGTCGAAAACTACCTTGTCTCCGAGCTTTTCGGTAAGAGCATCTCTAAAGCCCTTTGTTGCTGCATCGAGAGCCTCATGCTGAGTAAGCTGACAAATACCGACTTTATAAACCTTGTCTTTGTTGCTTGTGTTGTTAGAGCATGCGGTGAAGCAAGCTACAACAATAACTGCAACAAGCAAGACGCTGATAATTGCCTTAAATGTCTTTTTCATAATGATTTTCCCTTCACTATAAATTTGTTTAGCGCTTTCAATCGCTAAAGTATGTGAATAATTATAATATCATTATTTTATGTTGTCAAGAGTATTTGTAAATAAAATTAACAACCTGCTGAATTTTATCAAATATGCATACCCGTTTAAGAATGTTAAATGAATAATTAGAAATCGACAGTACAATTCAAAACAAACTCCCGTTATATTCAACTTGAATTTTGAATAGGCGTATTGTACTGATTGTTAAGCCGATAATCAATATTGTAGCGCCTACAACAGATATAACCTTAACTTGATAAAATAGGCTTAAAAACGAGTGAATTATAATCGGAATACTCATTACTGCTAACGCTGTACCCATTTCTCTAGAATAGTTTTCAACATCTGTTACATTTGCGTAGTGATATGAATGCAGCACAGATAAATTTCCGCCTTTTATTATTAAACCGACAATCAAAATAGCTACTGCAATCACAAACGAAATAACCGATGTTAAAATGTTTTCGACCTTAATTTCAGTTATAAAGGCTTCGAAAAGGCTTTTTCCGAGAATAAATAAAACCGGCGATATAGCAATTATAAGTAACAGCGTATAAATCGCAACCTGTTTTTTCTGCTTTTTGTTAATTCGCTCATTTTTTCGGATGACTTCAAGCACATTTTTATCAGCAGTTGTTGACAAACTTTCAATATCAATTCTTTTTCCCGAAAGTAATTCGTTTACGCTAACCGAAAAGAACTCACTTAAAGCCATTAGTGATGACACATCGGGATAACCTTTACCCGTTTCCCAACGAGAAATTGCTTTGTCGGAAACATTCAAAGCCTCGGACAATTCTTTTTGTGTCATTTCTCTTTCGCTACGCAATTTTGCTATAAACGCACCGCATTTTGTTGCATCCATAAAAGCACCGCCCTTTCTTTTACTTAAAGAATAACATTACAAGCCTTATAAGGCAACCTATGAATCGTAGAATGGCGAAAAACATTTGTTACGGACAAACGCAATGTATAACGACCTCTATTGTGTAAATGGAGGTGGGTTGAATTAAACATCATATCGTAGGGATATTCCTTGTCTCTGTCCGCAACAAATTACATATCAAATCAAATCAAATCAACAGACAACCGCAAGGGTTGTCCCTACGGTAGCATATTAAATTAAAATTTATATTAAACATTCCGCTCCCTCTGGGAGGGAGCTGTTGAGCGTAGCGAAACTGAGGGAGTTAAAAAGATAATTTCAAATTATAAAAACTCCCCCAGTCATTTTTTGTTATACAAAAAATGACAGCCCCCTCAAGGATGGGGCGGAAGCACGAATTGCAAATAACATCAAACAGCGTAGGGTGGTGTAGCTGCAAAAAAACAGTTTAACCCATCCGGATTTGACAAACTCGGATAAATACTATGGTGATGCTGAAAATGATCACAATATGATTGAGTTTTACTACAGTTTATTTGAAGCGTACTGTCCCAATTATCCTGCGGTTGGTTTTGAGGGTATCCCAACAGATGAAATTGCAAGACTCGTTGGCGAAGTTATACTTGGGTAAAATCTTAAGATAGCACCAAACTAAAAGCACCATAAAGAAAATCCCAACAGGGTTGTGATTTTTCACAGCCTTGTTGGGATAATTTTGGATATCAATTTTTCTGTCTTGTAGTCTTATTCACGAAGAAAAGCCCTTTATTTCTTATATAACAAACCATACCATTTATCATCAAGGTATATCAAGGAGTCATTATACCTGTGCGAATAAGATTCCATATATTCATCCGCCTCGTTCTTAGTTTCGGTACCGTATTTATAGATAAAGTCAAATGTATTTATGGTATCATCAATTATTACATTACAACTAATTCTAAGAAAAATAAAATCCGGTCGCTCTAAAACAGTATTTTGTTCCATTTCTTCTTTTGAAGGACCGCATAATTCTAAAGTAATTCTATACGCTCCGACAGTTTCAAAAAAAGTGCGTAATATCTTTTGTTCTTCTTCTGAAAAAAGCTTCATTTTCTTTCTTTCGTCAGGAGAATCGAGCCGAATATGTGTATCATATGGATCATTATCAAATTGTTTTGCATCGTTCCAAAATCGGTCGTTTTTGTAAAAAATCTGTGCTACTTCGTCAAATAGTGGGCGGTTTTCCTCAAACAGAGTGAGTAATTCTTCATTTGTATGCGGTTGCGGGTGATAAATTATTTTCGGTTTTACATACTTTTTGAAAGTAACACCGCCTACTAATAAAATAGCTAATACACAACAAAGCCATTTAACAAGATGATTCTTTCTTTTTTTCTCTTGCTCCACAATCATTCCTCTTCATATTTGATATTATATTGATATAAATCTAACGTGTCAATGAGAATACAATTAAACAACACATATGTTTGAAAGTAGCGGTACGAATAATCAAGATTTTTTTCTTGCCCAGCCATCTTCTGCAACAAAATTTTCATCAGCCTCAAGCGAGTTTGCTGTCCACAGGGCAACATCTCCAGACGAGATTTCAAGATTGCTGTCAAAACAGCCCGTAGGGACAGGGCTTGCCCCTGTCCGCAGCAAATTTTATGTATAATCACATTCACGGACAACCGCAAGGGTTGTCCCTACGGTTTGATATATTTTTCAAATTTGCTAACAGCCATTAGCAGTTATATTTTCGTTAATTTGTCGGCGGCAGCAAGCCACCCACTTATACCGTTTACAACCGAACAGGCGACTTGAGCGTGACCTGTTTCGGAAAGGAGGAACGACGGCGTGAGTGAGGGATGAATTTTTCAATAAAAAAGCCGTCACGAACGATACAAACTCCGTGACGACGTGGTGCAGAAGATGGGACCTGACGGCGTCGCTACGCTTTGCCGTCAACGGCAACGATTTATGTTCGCCTTTCGGCGAGGGGTTCAAGTCCCATCATTTTCCTTTTTACAAACAAATAAAAAAGAGCAAGCAATAGGAATTGCTTGCTCTTTTTGGTGCAGAAGATGGGACTTGAACCCACACGAACTCACATTCACAGGCTTCTGAGACCTGAGCGTCTGCCTATTCCGCCACTTCTGCAAATATATTCAAAGCGTCTTTTGACGCCCGAATATAATATCATTTTTACGAGTTGTTGTCAACAAAACAATTTTTGAAATCTTCTTTTATAAACCTTGCGACACTGTTTTCGTTGTTAGAGCCTATAATTTTTGTTGCAACCGCCTTTAATTCATCAACGGCATTGCCGACTGCATATTTTTCGTCTGCACCCGAGAACAGGGGAAGGTCGTTTCTGTTGTCGCCGAAGGCTATGACCTTATCGGCTTTGACGTAATCCTTGACAATTTCAAGCCCCTTGAGCTTAGTTGCCTTTTTATTGAAAACCTCTAAAAACCAATATTGCGTGTAAGTATCGCCGTAAAATGAATAACCTACGCCATCTAAAAGGTCTAATTGCTTGGTTATCGGCAACAAATCATCATACTTGTCGCAAAGCGACACAAAAACAGGCGCAAAGCCATCTTTTGCACAAATTTTATCCGACTGATGAATTATACTTCCCATACTTCTGCGACGGGTTTCGTAATATTCCTTGTGTATGGGCAATTTAAGACTTGTAAACTGCAAGTCATATTCTTCCGTGTCTTTATTGAAAAAGAATACGAACGGCGATTTATCTGCGCTTTCAAATATGCTTATTATTTTGCTGAAATTATTATCCGAAAGATAAAAGCATTTTACAGTCTTTTTCTCTTTCATATCATACACAAAAACACCGCTTGAAAGAACAATCGGAGCATTGAACTCAATTCCGTCAAGCAATTCCCTTGCAGATAAGAGACTTCTTGCCGTAGCGACAGAGAAAAGCAAGCCGTCCTTTGAAAGAGCGTTAATAATATCTCGGCTTTCCTTTGAAACCTCTGCATTGTCGTTGAGAAATGTGCCGTCAAGGTCTGTTATGTACAGTGTTCTCAATTTATAACCACACTTTCACATTTCTCGTCGGCGGAAGTGCCCGAAAATCTGTCGATAACAAGGTTTTCACAGCTTTCGCTGTCGATTGCATACGCATAATCGTCGCAGATATTTCCCCAATTAACGCTTGATTTTGATATTGTTACGTTTTTAGCGTTTCTGATAAAGAAGCCGGAGTTTTTATGCTTTTCGATTTCCTTATTAAGACCGGGGCGCATATCGTAAAGACCCGTTTCCCATTTTGAAGTCTTGGAAAGCTCAACACCGACGTTCTCAAATGTGATATTCTCTATAACATTTTCCTTTGTGCCGTGAATAAGCACGCCGTTTTCGCCCTTGCAGGTAATATTTGAAAATCTGATGTTTTTGATATGACCCGATTTGGTATTTTCGTCTCTGTTAAAGGTAGTAATGACAATCGGCTCGGCAGTACCCCACCAATCGGGGCAAAAACGTCTTGTTTCGATAATTATATTTGAATAGCTAACGTTTTCAACGTTTCCGCCGTCTCTGATTTGAATTGAAAGACCTCTGTTGCTTCTTGAAATTATACAATTTTGAACAAGTACATTTCTGAAATCTCCGACGCCCTCCGTACCGATTTTTATGGCGGCAGAGGTTGAAATAAGCGTGCAATCGGAAATGATTATATTCTCACACGCACCGTATTCGCTGTTGCCCTTTGAGGTTTTAAGGCATATGCAATCATCCGCACATTCGATATGACAGCCGAGAATTCGCACGTTACTGCTGTGGTCGGGGTCAATACCGTCTGAATTTGCAACGTCGAGGTCGTTGAGTATCCTGATTTGCGAAATGAGAACATCATTACAGCCTGCCGGATGAAGAGTCCAAAACGGAGCGTCAACAATCGTGATTTTTTCAAATGAAATATGATTGCTTTTTTCAATGTAAATTACAGTCGGACGGGGATAGAAATTACCCGTTACATAATATTGGTCCTTACGCTCAACGAAAGCGTGACCGTTTGCGTCGATTGTGCCTTCACCCGTGATAGAGCATCCGTCAGCCTCAAATCCGTAAATAAAGCAAAAAGACGGCTTACCCGTAACGGGATTTCCGATAAGCGTATTCGTTTTATCGTTTATAAAATTGCACGGACGGAAATATTCGTCGATATTGCTTGTCGCTTTAAGACGAGAGCCCTTTTGAAGATGAAGCTCAACATTCCTTTTCATCACGATTGAGCTTGAATAATATGTCTTTCCGCTTTCAAGCACAACCGTTCCGCCGCCGTTTTTTTCAGCGTCGTCAATTGCAGACTGAATTGCTTTTGCGTCATTTGTTACGCCGTCTGCGAGCGCACCGTAATTTTCAACTGAATAGTATTTCATAAAATCTCCATTATTTTTCTGCGTAAATTGAAGCTGCTTTTTTCATTGTTTTGCTTGCCACGGGGATAGCTACCGAGCCTCCACCGCCGCCGTTTTCAACGACAACGACAACAGCAAGCGGTAAATCTTCTCTTTGTGAATATCCAACAAACCAAGCGTGAGGTGCAAGACCGTTATCGCCTGTGCTGACTTCCGCAGTACCTGTTTTACCGCACATTTTAAGTCCGCTGAATTTTCCGTCGCCGTAATAGTTTACAACGTCGGAGCGAAGCATATCGTTAAGCTTTCCTGCCGTGCTTTCCGAAAAATACGGTTGAAGGTAAGTGGTTTGCGTTGATTTTACAGAGCCTGTCGGAGAGGTTATCGCCTTTACAAAATAGGGGGTGGGGGAAGTGCCGCCGTTTGCGATAGCACCGACAATCATAAGCATATGACAAGGATTGACTCTTGTTGTGTACTGACCGATACCCGCCCAACCGATGTCAAGGTCAGAGGCATTTGTGAGGTCAAACGAGCTTTTTGCAAGACGAACATTTCCTATCTTATATGCTTGACCGAAGCCGAGTGCGGTTACTGTATTTGTCAAGCTTTCCGCACCGAGCTCTATCGCAATTTGAGCGAATGCGCTGTTACACGATTGGTTAAGTGCTTTTTCAAAGTTAACCTTTCCGTGAGTTGACAAGCATTTAACCGAGCCGCCGTCAACCTTATACTCGCCCGTACATTTAAAGGTTTGAGAGTCAATGTCAGGGAGATTGTCAATAGCACTTGCTGCGGTAATAACCTTAAAGGTAGAGCCGGGGGTATAGACACCGGAGAAAAACCTGTTGAGATATACGCCGTCATATTCTCCCTTTTTGTCATTGTTAATGCTCTCGGTCGGTTTGTTCATAATGTCGTAAGACGGCTTTGAAACAACGCAGAGCAGCTCGCCTGTCTTATAGTTATAAACACCGACAGTACCCTTGTTAGTGCCAAGCGCTTCGTAAGCTGCCTTGTTAAGTTCAGCGTTTACTGTAAGCGTAATATCAGAGCCTTTACCGTACTTTTTAAGGTCGTATATGCCGTTTACAAAATCGTAGCCCGTTAAAATATCCTTATAAGAGGTCTGAACGCCCGTGGAAATATAACCCTGTGAGTCGCCGAGTATATGCAGGGTCGATACTCTTATATCTTTATCTTTGTTGTATACACGTTTACCGTCAACTGTTTGAGCCAAAACAGCTCCCGTTGAGTCATAAACCGCACCTGCCGTGGTAAGAGTGCCCGAAGAATAAATATGCCTGTTAGCTTTTTTCATTGCCCAAGCGTCTGCGTTTGTGTAAAAGGTGTAGAAAAGAATGCACGCACCCGAGATGAAAGCTATTGCCAATAAATAAAGAACCCAAGCTCTTCTTGAAAGTGTTTTCATTCTTTATCACCCCTTTACAACTTTATCGTAACGCTTATAGGTTTTAACGTCTATCGCCTTAATCAACGCCACAAGTCCCCAGCAGCACATCATACTCGATCCGCCTCGGCTGATAAACGGAAGCGTAACGCCCGTCCACGGAAGAAGGTCCGTTGCACCGAAAACGTGAAGTGCCGTTTGGAAAAGCAAAAGTGCGGAAGCGGCGCAGGCAGCAATCGAATAAAAGGACGAGCGTGCAGCTACGGAGTATCTGATACTGTAAACAACCAACGCCACAAAAGTAAGCAACACCGTAAAGGCGATTATAATTCCGAATTCCTCACACACCATACCGAAAGCAAGGTCCTCGGTTGAGGCGTATATACCTCTTAATTTTCCGTTGCCGAGTCCGAGTCCAAACAGTCCGCCGCTGACAGAATAAATCAAAAGTCTAACCTGTTGATAGCCCTTTGTGTCGGCAAATTCCCAAATATGACGGTACGAATTAAATCGGTTTGCAACATACGGCTTAAAGGTCAAAACACCGATGCCGCCGATGAGCGCACCTGCACAGATAAGGAAAATTGTTTTAATATCGCCCGAACGCAAAAATGCGATTATAACGAATGTGAAGAAGAAAATAAGTGCAGTACCGAAGTCCTTCATTATAAATAACAAGCCGACGCAAGTTACCGCAAAGATAATGTATTTTGTCAAAAGCTTGGTAGACTGCAAGGTTTCGAGCGTTGCCGCACCGACAAAGATAAATGCAACCTTTACAATCTCCGAGGTCTGAATTGACAAAAGACCGTTGCCGATAACAATCCAGTTCCTTGCACCGTTGATGTTCTTTGCAAATATAAGCGTGAACACCAAAGCGGCGATAGAAAGAATCGCAACGGGCATACGAAGCTTAACAACTCTGTCAATATCACTTAAAATCCAAAGTAGGACAATAAATACGCCGATACCGAGGAGAATTGCTATAAGCTGAGTATATGCCTTGTTCGGATAAACGCTTGTTGTCAATGCAAGACCGATTCCCGATAGGAAGAACGCTATCAGCTCAACCTCAAAGCTTTTTCTTCTCAAAAAGCCTGCAAATACAATAAAATACGTCCATTCAACCGTAATATAAAGAGCAAATACGGCTATTATAGTTCCCTTGACAATATCCTCTCCGCCGTTTGTCAAAATCTGAATAGCGCAGAAAATCTGAAAAGCGGTCATTAAAAGCAGGAGAAAGAGCCAATTTACAGGGCGTCTGTATCTCATTTTTCTTTTATGTGTTTTCTTTTTATCTTTTTGAATTTTTTTCGACACAGTAGCACCCCCTTATTCTCTAAACATAAAGCTGTAAGAGCCGATTGTTATAACGTCGCCGTCGTAAAGTGGATATGCGTCAAACACAAGCTCTCCGTTTAAGTAAGTTCCGTTTTCCGAATTGAGGTCGGCAATCATCCAGCCGTCCTTTGTAAGATAAACCTCTGCATGTTCCTTTGAAATATCGTTCATAGGCAGGCAAATGTTACAATTTCTGCCTCTGCCGAAAAGGCAGCTGCCGTTGAGGTAATATGCACTCTTGTCGGCAAGATTTACAAGCCTTGTTGCGTTTGTAAAGTCAACCGCCTGCGCTTCCTCTCCCTCTGCTTCGACACCGTAGCCGTGGGAAGCAAATTTCATAACGGCATTACCGAATGAAACCGTATCTCCGTCGGATATTTTAGCGGCGTGTCGAATTTGCTTGCCGTTTACATAGACGCCTGTTTTAGAGTCGGTGTCAAATATAAACCAGCCGTCCTTACGAAGCGCAAGCACAGCATGAAATCTCGAAACCGTGCCGTACTTTTTCAATGAAATATCGCACGAACGACTCCTGCCGATTGATGTTTCCCAATTTTCAATGTCGATTTCCGTATCGTCGGCAAGATTTACAAGCGTTGCCATTGATTCCCGTCTCGGTCTTGAACGGAAAAGCGAAAATACACATCTGAGAAGTATCACGACAGCAATTGCGGCGAAAATATAGCGTACAAAATAGTCAAATTGTTCAAGAAAAGCTTCCATGCCATTTCTCCTTATCTAATATAGTATAAGAATACAATTAAATGAGCTAAAAGTCAATAAAACAACACCCTAATTCTTGACACAAATTATCAATAATTATATACTTGTTATATATTTTTGTACGGAGGGACAAACTATGAAAATTGAAAAGAACTTTTACGGAAAGCTTAAAGATGGCAGAGATGTCCATTCTTTTACCATTACAAACGATAACGGAGCATATATAGAGCTTGTTGATTACGGTGCAACTCTTAACAAAATCGTTGTTCCCGATAAAAACGGCAATATGCTTGATGTCCTTGTCGGCTTTGATACGGTCGAGGGACAGGAGCTTTGCATGGACTCTCAGGGCAGAACAGTCGGCAGAGTTGCAAACAGAATTGCAGGCAAGGGAATTACCATTGACGGCAAGAATTATCAGATAACCAAGAATGTTGACGGCAAGTTTACGCTTCACAGCAACCACGAGTACGAAACGGTTGTTTGGAACAGTGAAATTGTAGGGGATAACAGCGTTAAATTCACCTATCACAGCCCTAACGGAGCAGAGGGCTTCCCCGGAGAGGTTGACAATGAGGTTAAATTCACATTCACTAACGATAACGAGGTTATAATTGATTATAACTGCGTACCGACCGAAAAATGTCCGCTTAATATCACAAACCACGCTTACTTTAACCTCAAGGGCTTTGACGGCGGTCAGATAGTAGACCACGAGGTGCAATTCTTCTGCGACGCTTATACGCCTACCGACAATGACGCTATCCCGACAGGCGAGATAAGAGACGTTACAGGCACGGCTTTTGATTTCAGAACGCCCAAGACGATAGAAAAAGACGTTGACGAAAAGGACGAGCAGCTGATAATCGGCAGAGGCTATGACCATAACTTTGCAATTTCGGGATATGACGGAACGCTTAAAAAATTTGCGGTTGTTAAATCCGATAAAAGCGGAATTGTTCTTGAAGCTTATACGGACTTGCCCGGTTCACAGTTCTATATCGGCAACTATATGAACGGTACACAGATTGGCAAGGCAGGAAAGCCTATTGAGTACAGAACGGGCTTTTGCCTTGAAACACAGTATTTCCCCGACGCTGCAAACCACGAGGAATTCATAAGCAATATCTTTTCACCCGAAAAACCGTTTGTGTCGAGGACGATATTTAAGTTTTCAAAATAACGCCGCCGTTCACAATTAAACAATTGTTTGATGTTTGTTCATATTTAATTATTATTTTTACAGTATTATTTAGAAAACAAAGGGCAGGAGGAAACGAAAATGGCTAACGAAAAAATTATGATTGTTGACGATGATGTCAATATTTGCGAGCTTTTAAGACTCTATCTTGAAAAAGAGGGCTATGCTACAAAGATAGTTAATGACGGTATGAGTGCCGTTGACACATTTAAGGCGGAAACGCCCGATTTGGTTTTGCTTGATATTATGCTTCCCGGTCTTGACGGCTGGCAGGTATGCAGAGAGATACGCAAATTCTCCGATAAGCCGATAATTATGCTCACAGCTAAGGGCGAAACCTTTGACAAGGTGCTCGGACTTGAGCTCGGTGCAGACGACTATGTTACAAAGCCTTTTGATACAAAGGAAATCGTTGCAAGAATTAAGGCTGTTTTGAGAAGAAGTGCCGGCTCGGCAGGCCCTGCAAACTCAAAGGAAGTTAATTTTGATAAACTTTCAATAAACCTTGAAAATTACGAGATGAAGGTCAACGGCGTTCAGGTCGATACTCCGCCTAAGGAGCTGGAGCTTATTTTCCACCTTGCCTCCAATCCAAACAGGGTTTTCTCAAGAGATCAGCTTCTTGATGAGGTTTGGGGCTTCGATTATTACGGCGACTCAAGAACAGTTGACGTTCACGTTAAAAGACTTCGTGAAAAATTAGAGGGCGTTTCCGATAAATGGGAGCTTAAAACCGTTTGGGGCGTCGGCTATAAATTCGAGACGAAGGATTAAGCAATATGCCGAACACAAGAAGAGGCTCTTTGCCCAAAAGGTTAAAAAACGCTTTCAAAAGGCGTTCTATATTCATTAAATATTTTTTCGCATTCTTCGTTTTGGAAATTCTTTGCTTTGTAATACTTGCCGTTGCGGTAAGCTTCTTCGGAACAAATAATTGGACAAAAGAAACAATGAAAATGCTCTCCGAAAACACAAAGCAGGTTGCCGATTTAACAGAGGAGATTCTTACAAACCGAATGCAACCGGATATGCAAAACGCAACGTTTATACTTTGTAATAATATTTCAATGATTTCGGAGGCTATCGATGCAGACATTTATGTTTGCAATATGGACGGCAGGGTTATACTTTGCAAGGATTTGGTTTCCGATAATTTTGAAATAAGCAGTAACGGCGAGTGCATAGTACACAGCTTTTACACCATTCCGCAATCAATAATAAATTCTATTGGCGAAAACGGATCGTCAAGTCCTGCTTCAACCCTTGACGGTGTTTATACCAAGTCGCAGATGTATTCGGCTCGTCCCGTTATCGTGGACGGAAAAACCGTAGCAATAGTTTTTGCGGTAAAGCCTGCTTCCTTAGGTGCACTTAACTATCTTTCAAATTCCATGAAGATATTTTTGGTAGGCTCGTTATTTGCTCTTGTAATTGGTGCCATTGCAACCTATTTCTTTACAAATGACCTTTTAAGTCCCCTGAAGGATATGTCGAGAGCGACAAAATGTTATGCAAAGGGCGATTTCAGCTATCGTGTTAAGGTTAGAAAAAATGACGATACCGAATTGGCTCATCTGTTAAGGGCGTTTAACTCAATGGCGTCAAGCTTGGCGCTATATGAAAGTTCACGGCGAAGCTTTGTTGCAAATGTTTCGCACGAGCTTAAAACACCTATGACGACAATCAGCGGATTTATCGACGGAATACTTGACGGAACAATCCCTCCCGAAAAGGAAAAGCATTATCTTGAAATAGTTTCCAATGAGACGAAGCGGCTTTCAAGGCTTGTTGTTGCAATGCTTAACATTTCCAAAATCGAGGCAGGGGAGCTGAACCTAAACCCCGTTAATTTCAATATCTGTAATGATATTTTCAATGTTCTTGTCTCGTTCGAGCAACAGATTGAGCAGAAAAATATCGAAATTTGCGGACTTGACGCACTTGTTCCGACAACTGTTTGCGCTGATGAGGATCTTATCCATCAGGTTATATACAACCTTGTTGACAATGCGGTTAAATTTACGGAAAACGGCAAGATTTTTGTCTTTGTTGAAAGTAACGACGATAACACCGTCAGCGTAAAGATAAGAAACACCGGTGCAGGTATTTCAAACGAAGAGCTTTCCAAGGTGTTTGAGAGGTTTTATAAGGTAGATAAATCAAGAAGCTACGACACTAAAAGCGCAGGACTCGGTCTTTACATTGTTAAGACCGTTGTAGAGCTTCACGGCGGTACGGTCAGCGCTGAAAGCGTCGAGGATGAATATACTCAATTTGAATTTACTATTCCGAACGATTATCGGAATAAGGCATAACAGGAGGCTTATATCTATGAGCGAATTTGATGAAAACAAGACACCGAACAATGAACCTTCGGAAAACACCGAAAAGAAAGAGGAGTTTAATCAAAATGTAAGCTCCGACAGCACAGGAGGTCAACCGCAGGAGCATGGCTCAAATAATCAGGGCGGAACGAACGGATATTCTCCGTATAATAACGGCTACAACAACCCTCAAAATAACGGCGGATATTACGGACAAAGCAACCCCAATAACCAGAGTTACGGCTATGGCAGAACACCGAATTATGTCTATTACGGACAGAATTCACAGCAGAACCATACGTTTCACGCAGGAAACCCATACAGTGCTCAAAACGGCGGCTATGCAGCAAATGACGGCTATGTGCCGGCACATAACGAAAAAGGCAAAAAGAACGGCTTAAAGATATTTATAATTGTTGTTGCGGTCATAGCGGCACTCTCGATATTCCTTACCGTGTTCTCAATCGTCAATAAAAAGGACAGCTCAAAGGTTAAGGTTGACGGTCCTACGCTTTCGGCAGCCGCTTCAGGCTCTGCTTCTGAAACTGACGGCTCGGGAGAGCTTACGGCGGTAGGCGTTTACAATAAGGTTAAAGAGTCCTCGGTAGGCGTGCTTGTCTATTCAAACAGCGGTGCGAATATGAAAAGCGGCGAAGGCTCGGGCGTTATTGTCGGCGAGGATAAAGACGGTAAATACACCTACATTATTACCTGTGCTCACGTAGTTTCGGATGGCGGAACAATTAAAGTACAGCTTTATGACGATTCGCAGTATGACGCAACGCTTATCGGCTATGATGCAAAGACAGATATTGCGGTTATGAGAATTGCAAAGACAGGTCTTAAAGCTATCGAAATAGGCGACTCCGATTCTTTGAGCGTAGGCGAAACGGTTTATGCTATCGGTAACCCCGGCGGTGTTGATTTTGCAGGCTCGTTTACAAACGGTATGGTTTCCGCTATTGCAAGACCTATAAACAGCAGCATAGGCTATGAAATGGAGTGTATACAGCACACGGCGGCAATTAACCCCGGCAACTCAGGCGGTGCGCTTGTAAACTCAAAGGGACAGCTTGTAGGCATTAACTCTTCAAAGATTTCAAGCACCGATTATGAGGGTATGGGTTTCTCCGTACCGAGCTCAACCTTTGTTGACATTTACAACGATATTATCGAACACGGATATGTTACCGACAGAGCTAAGCTTGGTATAACTTATACGCCTGCACAGGCAAGTCAGACATACAGTATGCTTGTCGGCGTTAAGGGACTTCCCGCAGGCACACTTGTCATTAAGAGCATTACAACGGACAGTCCGCTTGTAAACACACAGGTTGCACCCGGCGACCTTATCACAAAGGTTAACGGTGAAGACCTTGACACAACGGATAAGCTGCCTGATTTGATTGAAAATTCAAAGGTAGGCGATAAGCTCACGCTTACGATTTGCCACGTTGATAACAATTATCAGATTACAGAGTTTGAGGTTACCGTCGCACTCGTTGAGGATAAGGGCAACAACACAACCGTTGCAGAGGAATCATCAACACAGTCCTACAACCCGTTCGGATACTTCTATAATCAGGGTCAGAGCGAACAGTATTGATAAGCTGTAAATAAATTAAGCGGAGAGATTTGAGCTTTCGGATTTCTCCGCTTTTTGTTGTCATAAAACAGAAAATAGTATATAATAATTAAGTAAACAATTAAGGAGGCTTTTTTTATGCTTAAAGAAATAAATATCAGAGATTTGAAAAAATCTCCCGTCGAAATGATAGCTGACGATTGGGCATTGCTCACAGCAGGCGATATAAACGACTGGAACACTATGACAGTCAGCTGGGGACTTGTAGGCGAGCTTTGGGGAAAAGACGTTGTAGCGTGCTTTGTACGCCCTCAGAGGCACACCTTCGGCTATATGGAGAAGAATGATACATTTACACTCTCGTTCTTTGACGGCGAATATAAAAAGGAATTAGGTCTATGCGGCTCAAAGTCGGGCAGGGAAGTAGATAAGGCAAAGGAAACGGGCTTTGTACCGATTGATGTTGACAATGCAGTTTCGTTTGAACAGGCAAATGTTGTTATGGTGCTCAAGAAAATTGCCGCTTGCGATATGACCCCCGACAGCTTTATTGACGAAAGTATTATGGATAATTACGCTAATGGCGATTTCCACAAAATTTACGTCGGAAAAGTCGAAAAAGTGTATATTAAAGAATAATTCATAAAAAAATAAAAAAATATTAAAAAAACACTTGATTTTTGAAAATGCTTGTGGTATACTCTGTCTTGCACTTGAGAGATGAGTCACAAAACAGAGTTTCTCACAAGTCGGTGTTTATTACGATGAGGGTCCACCCGTTCCCATCCCGAACACGGTAGTTAAGCTCATTCGTGCCGAAGATACTTGGCTGGAAGCGGCCCGGGAAAATAGGTCGGCGCCGACATCAACAAAAGTAGTTCTCCAATAGGGGGGCTATTTTTTTTGTCCTTTTTTACAAGTGTAAAAGATAAGGCACTCTTTCGTTTTTGAAAGAGTGCCTTTTGCCGTTTATTGAGTTTTATCCGAATACTGCAGTGTTGCCCTCGGGAACATAAAGAGAAGTAATTGTATTGTCATCATAAACAATCATAATGTATCTTCCCTTGATTTCGGTGCCGTGGTCAGGTTCATAGTAGGGGACAGCCTTTGAAACGATTTCCTTAGCCTTGTCGCCCGATACCGTTTTGAGTATAAGACCGGCATTTATATATGCGTTTTTAACAAAGTCCATAAAGCTTATTGTATCCGGCGCACCGTCCGTAACAGCACCGTAATTGTCAACATTCAAAGCTAGTGAGAAATCAAATGCTTCATATCTGTTATCAAGCTTGGAGCCGTCAGCGTAGTGGCTGAGAACTCTGTTTACGGAATAGTTTGTATCGGCATAATAAACCTCTTTAATATTGCCTGTGTAAGCAAGAGGGGTTAAACCGTTATCATTGAGGAACTTAATCGTATTTGTCATATTGGGATAGATATAGAACGAATAAAGCGCACTTCCCTTAACGCATTTATCTTCTTTCTGCTGTGTTGCTTCGAGGTCAGAATAATATGTGCCCTCTTCATAATAATATCCGTATTTGTTGGTGAGCTTTGTATTTACATTTTTAGCTTGTTCAATATTCGAAGAAATTGCGCCGACGGGTATGCGAGTATTGGTATATGCGTCATCATAAGACATTGCAATATAATCCTTGTAAATCGCTTTCTTTAAGCCGTCAACATCTTCTATGAGATCAAGGTTTGCCGTTGCGCTGTTTGTATAGTAATTGTCAACGAGATATGACGGACCTACATAAAACCATTCAACATTTTTCATATTAGGAAGTGCGTTTGAAGCCATCGTTTGATAACCGTTTTCATCAATGTAGGAATCATCCTCTGAGGTTGCTTTGCCTTCGACAAGAACCTGCTTTAAGAAATCCTTAAAGAACTGTGTGTCATATACTGTTCTTCTGTATTTGTTATAAATATCAGAGGTATATACTGCATATATTCTGTTGATTTCAGTACCGTCCTTGAGAACGATCTTAAATCCGATTTTTCCCTCAAGCTCGGCGCCCTTGTAGTGCTTGTCAGATTTAACCATATCAAACATTGCATAAGCGGTTTTTATATCCTCTGCATTTTCAGAAAGGAATTTTGAATGGATAGCGGTGTTTTGGAGCTTTGTACCTCTGTTATCTTTAATATCCATTGAAACGGATTTAATCTGTGAAATATCGGGGAGCTTATTGTAAGCGCCGAAACAGCTTGTTCCGTAGTAAACGAATGCGAAAATCGTTACCGCAAAAGCGAGTGCGTAAACGGGAAGTGTCTTTAATGTAGCCTTGAAGTTTCTTCTGAGTATCAGCTCTACAAGGAAGAACGCAAGAATGGTAGCACCGAATACGATAAGCAAGATTAAACTAAGATTTTGATGAAGGGGAGATCTGTGATTATCAGCATATGAATACTTTAATACCGATGCAAGAGCATTGACAACAACCATATATACTAAAAGTCCGTTTGATGCGCTTGCTAAATAGAACTTGCCGAAGGAATTGGAGTTTTCGCTCTTTCTCTTGTTCATGAAGACTGTTCCGACAGCGATAAGGATAATGCTTATCGCAAGCCACATAAGAATCGGGGCAAGCACTTCCATATCAACACATTGAAAAGCTTTGAATTCGGATTTTTTAGTAAGTTTTCCTAAAAGAACAAATGTCTTTTCATAAGTGAACTCGGTTGATTTACCGTTAAGTTTTTCGGCATCTACCGCAAAAGTCCAAATGTTGAAAAGGTTTCCTCCGGTGGCTCTTGCTATATCGGCCCCTGCATTGTAGACGTAGCCTCTTACGATAGTTGACAAATTGTCAATCGTTCCCGAAATGAAGGTCGGAAGCGCAGATAAACCGATTGTTGTAATAACTGCTTCAATTGTGCAGCCTGAAAATGTCATTACCGCCGAAGCGAGAGCAAAGCCTGCAAGACCGCTGACAAATTCCATTAAGAACATATAACAGAACAGGCTTGTAAGAGCAGAGCTTGCACCGAAGCTTACAAGGTTAATGATGAAGGTTAAAAAAGTGGGAATGAAGGTTGCAACAAAGAGCGAAAGAACTGCTGCAAAAAGTCTGTTGATATACAGCTTTGAGCGTGTCATACCGAAGCTCAAATATACATTTACAGACTTCTTTTTAAGCAGAAATTGGAACAGAGTAAATGCCATAAGCATTCCGCAAAGAACCATTCCTATTTGGATAAAACTTGAAAAGGTAGAATCAGATCCAAGGAAATTGAAAAGTACGCTTTTCTGCATCTTTTCAGTCTTAAACGACTCTGAAAATACATAAGAAAGTACGGGCTGAACATGGAACATTATAAGAGCAATAAATGCAATCACCGAATATGGGAGAATGCTTAAAAAGCTTCTCTTCAAGTCATTTGCGTCAACTCTGTCATTCGAATATCTTGGTGATATCATATTTCTTGTCCTCCATTTCATTTAAGAATACTTCTTCCATAGTGAGCTTATATTCGTCGATGGCAATCGGATTGAGTGCCTTGAGCTTCTCTGCCTGCTCTTTTGCGTTGCCCTCGAAAATAATTGTTGCTATCTTTGAATCAATGTCAAGCGACTTGTATTTCAAGCCTGCAAAATCCGATTCTTTAATATCTCTGTCAAAGATAAGTCTGAACTTGCAGTAGTTCTGTGAAATATCGTCAACACAGCAGTCCATTGTGAGCTTTTTACCGTTGATAAGACCGACATGGTCGCAAAGGTTTGAAAGCTCTGTAAGGTTGTGCGAGGAAATGATAATCGAAGCCTCGCTCTGTGCGATATATTCAAGGAAGAGCTTTTTGGAAATCTCTTTTTTCTGCGGGTCAAGTCCGTCAAAGGTTTCGTCAAGCAAAAGATATTTTGGATTTGACGCAAGACCTAAAATAATTTCCGTCTGTCTTTGCATACCCTTTGAAAAGCCTCTGATTCTCTTTTTCTTATCAAGACCGAAAACCTCGATAAGATTTTCAAATGTTTTCATATGGAAATTCGGGTAATAGTCCGCATAGAACTTTGCCATTGAAAGCGGAGTTGAATTAAGCGGGAAGTAGAGGTCATCGGGGATATAGAAAAGATCCTTCCTGTTGTCGTCATTATCGAAGGAACGCTGACCGTCAAGCAAAACCTCGCCTCCGTCGGCTCTGTATATGCCTGCAACGGTTTTGAGCAAGGTCGTTTTACCTGCGCCGTTGTAGCCTATAAGACCGTAAATAGAGGTCGGCTCAACATTAAAGCTAATGTCCTCGATAGCAACAAAATTGTCAAACTTTTTAGTAACATTTTTGATTTCTATCATTGTTTAATCATCTCCTGTATAAATATTTTCAATCAATTTCAGAATATCGGATTTTTGAGCGCCTAAAACCTTGGCATTTGTTATTGCCGTTTCAACCGTCTCAAGCGAAGAAGTAAGAAATGCGTCGGAATTCGGTTTGTCCGCTATGAAAACTCCTTTTCCGGCAACTGAATATACAATTCCTTGCTCTTCAAGCTCGGACAACGCTCTCTTAACCGTATTGATGTTGATTGACAGCTCTGACGACAGCTGCCGTAACGATTGAAGCTGATCACCGCTTTTGAGCTCGCCGCAATTTATAAGCTTTATTATCTGTTCCTTTATCTGCTCATAAATCGGAGTTCGTGAACGGTAATCAATGAAAACACGCAAATCATCACCTCCACAATTACTGTATCAACTGTGCTATTACAATTAGTACAGTTACATAATAGTTTATAAACGCTTTTTTGTCAAGATGTTTTTTATAAAATTTTTTGAAAAATTATCTTTATAGTAAATACACAATAAAACTTTGAAATTATTGTATATTATAATAGTTTATTTCAATAAGCTGTTATGATATTATAATATTACAAAACAGCAAGGAGACGGTTATATGGATAAATGGATTTTACACGACCTTTTAAGTAAGGTTGGAATTTCAATCGCACTTCTCGGCGTTGCCGTGGCTGCAATAGGCAGTATATTTGCTATTGTCGGCGTTGCAGTAGCTGTCGTAGGCGTCGGCTTCTGTGTTACAAGCTATTTTAGTGCAAAAAATCAGGTTGAAGATGACGAATCGGACAAAGGCAACGAAGAATAGAATATAACAATAAAACGGCACAGACGCTTCTTTTTGAAGTATCTGTGCCGTTATGTTATTTCTTTAATTGTCTTACGTCATTTCCGACAAACTGTATCATTTGATAAGAGCCGATAATTCGTGAGGTTACTCTCGAGGTGTAACGCTTTTCCAATTCCTCAATCGGAACGTTTGAGTTGATTATCGTCGGAAGCTCCTTTGCCATTCTTGTATTGATAATATTGTAAAGCTCTGCGACGGTAAACTGCGTTGAAAACTCTGCGCCGAGGTCGTCTAAAATGAGCAAATCACAGCATAAAAGCTTTTCCTCGGTTGTGCCGTCGGGGTCTTCGCTTCTGCCGAAGCGTTCTCTTTCAAGCATTGTAAATAAGTTTTGAGCTGAGCCGTAAACAACACCGTAGCCGTTTTTTATAACCGTGCCTGCAATCGCAAGTGAAAGATGCGTTTTGCCCAAGCCTGTTTCACCGTAAAGGAAGAGGCTGGGGGAGTCGGTGTCGAAATCGTTGGCGTACTCCTCGCAAAACTTTAATATATCGGCTGCTTTTTTCTTAGCCGACATAGTTTTTTGAATCGACGGGTCAAAATCCTCAAATTTTGAAATTTTAAGCGGACAAGCCTGTGCAAGCTCGTCGAAAGCACTCTTTTTGAGCAGCTTTTCAAGACATTCGCACATTTTACCGTCGTGATAGCCCGTATCATTGCACTTCTTACAGGCGTAATCGGGTTTCAGATAATTTTCATCTACTCCGCAAGCCTCAAACAATGCCTTTCTTGCCTTTTGAAATCCGAGATTTTTTTCTTTAAGCTCGTTTACAACCTTTTTGGGGTCGGGACAGTTACTGATTGCCTTAAAAAGGCCGAGAGTCGTATCAGCCATTTCACGCTCGATTTCAGCAAGTTCGGGATGCTTGGTTTTGAAATTTATCGCTCTTTCTTCGGCTTTTGCTTCGGCGTTTCTTCTGCGTGAGTTTATAACGCTCAAAGCGTCAGAAATTGCTTTGTTGGAGTATTTCATTTTACATCCCTCTTTTTCTTCTTATATACAAGCTCGCCGTTTGTAGCCTGCTCAACTGCCTTGTTAATGTCGTACGAACGCTCGGAGGTGCCTTGCTTTTGCTTCTTATACGCTTCCTTTGCGTTTTCAACGTCCTCGGGCGTTTTGTAGCCGCTGTCGTGCCAATTTTCAAGAATTTTATTTGTGTAGCTAAAGCTGATTTTACCCTTGCGGTCAAGAGTTTCATTGTAAGCCAATACCATCATTTCAACCGAAAAGCCCATATCGTTCCAGCTCATAAAGTAATCTGCCTGTGACGGTGTAGGCTTAGGTGCGGAAAAGCCTGTGAATTGACAAAACTCATTGTAAATGACGATAACCTTATTGCTGTCGTCAACAAATTTGTTTGCCTTTTCAAGTGTGTCTATGTTTTTGTCATAAAACTTCTTTGCTATTGAGAGCATATACGCTGTTGCGTTTTTGCCCGTGCTTATACAATATTGTATAAGAGTAAGTATAACGTCAATGCCGAGTCCGTAATCGTCATACATCTGAATAATAGCGGACTGATTGTTATATCCCAAAGATTTGCCGAACATAATCTGCGCTTGATTGAGAAGTCCTGCAATATTTTCGTCCTCCGCAATTCTCTTGACAACCTGCTCATAGGTCGGGCGGACAAGTTTGATTTCGGGTGCAGGCGTTTTTTCAGCCTTTTTGGTTTCTTCTTTTTCGGGCTTATTCTCAGCCTCTTTCGATTTAAGATGCGAGTCGCTGACGGTGGGAGAGGGGACAACGGCACTTTCGCCGTTTTTTATGAGTATTCCCTCGTTTACCCAATATTCAATAGCTTCGTTTGTGTCTGCAACCGAAGAGCCTATTGCCTTTGCGATTTCCTCCACAGAAAAATTACCGCCTTGGTTGTTAAGTATCCAAAGCAGTGATTTCAAGGCGCAGAAGCTCGCCATTTTTATATACTTTTCAACAATTATCTTCGGCGTTACAAATACCGAACCGTAATACGACGGGTTAAGTGACAGCATATGTTCTTATCCTTATAGCTTATATCTTTTTCTTACAAAATTCCTTTAATGTGCAAATATCGCAATGTGCTTTCCTTGCGGTACATACAGCTCTGCCGTGAAGCACCGTTCTGTGACAAAAATCATTGCTCTCGTCGGGAGGCAGAAGCTTTCTCAATTCAAATTCAACCTTTTTCGGGTCTTTCGTGTCAACAAGACCTATGCGGTTTGAAATTCTGATTAAATGTGTATCCGTAACAACGCTTGACGGTGCATGGAAAACGTCGCCCATAATAAGATTGGCGGTTTTTCTTCCGACGCCCGGCAAGGAGGTTAAATCTTCAATAGTGGAGGGTACTTCGCCGTTAAAATCGGATTTGATTTTTTTAGCTATACCGACAATATCTCTTGCCTTGTCGTGATAAAATCCGCAGGAACGTATAATCTTTTCGACGTCCTCAACCTCTGCATTTGCAAGGTCATCAAGCGTTTTATATTTACTGAAAAGCTCGGGAGTAACAAGATTTACTCTTGCATCCGTGCATTGTGCCGAAAGCCTTGTCGCAATAAGTAATTGTAGTGGGTCTGAATATACAAGCGAGCAAATCGCCTCGGGATATGCCTCTTTTAATGCTTCGACTGATTTAAGAGTGAGTTGCTTTTTGGTCATTATTTTCTTTCAAGTGTGTTCGGTAAATCGAGCAAATAATCTGCTGAAACCTGAAAATACATACAAATTGCCTTTAAGTCCCTCAAGGACGGCTCTGTTGCGCCCGTTTCAAGGAACGAAATCTTTCTCTGCGTCATTCCGAGCACGTTAGCAAGGTCCGTCTGCGTAAGAGGCGGCAGCTTTGACTGTCGGAGTTCTTTGAATTTCTCATTAAAAGGCATAATACTTCCCCACTCACAAAAATTTGTGTCTATTTTATCACAAAAAATTCCCTTAATCAACACGGAAAAGTTGCTATTGAGTTAAAAAATAACTAAGAATTTTTGTGCACTTTTATTTTTATACTAAATATTGTATAACGTCTTATTAAGGCTGTCAAAATATACTGTTGACCACTTGTAAAAATATTTTTTATTTGCTATAATATTACAGAATTTTTCTATGCTTTAAGGAGATAAATGATGACGAAGGTCAGAAAACGCATTTTTTTAATTGCTTTATGTGTAATAACCGTTATTTCTTCGTTGGGTCTTTCGGCTTATGCGGCTTCTCCCGAGGAAACCGTCAGCGACTTGAGAAATGAGCCTACAAAGCTTATCTGTGTATCGAAATACGGGGATACCGCACATTATCCCGAAAACTCAATTGAGGGTATCGCTTCCGCTGTTCAAAAGGGTGCGGATATGGTAGCTGTAAGAGTTAAAGCAACCGCTGACGGCGAGCTTGTTTTGATGTCGGACGACAATCTTTCAAGAATGTGCGTTGACTCACAGGGCAATACAATAAATAAAACCGTTTCCGAAACGGGACTTTATGAGCTTCATGAGTATTTTCTTAAAAGCGGTAAGGGCGGAGTGTCGCAAACAGCGACAGAGTATAAAATCCCGACCCTTTTGGAGGCGTTGCAGGCGGTTGACGGAAAAACCGTTTTGTTAATTGAAAACGCTTGGGAATATAAAGATGAAATATACACTATACTCAGCGATAATAACCGTCTTAATTCCTGTGTACTTATGCTTGAAGCAGGCAAAAAAGAGATTTCTTCTTGGCTTTCGGGCAAGTCTGCTATGCCGATTGTCTTTTCAAAATTCAAGGGCACAGTTGTTTGGAAGTCAAGGTCATATATAAAGGGAACTGTCAACGCAGGTGTTGCAGGCGTGCTTCTCGGCTCGTCAAACGCTTATTCCATGACCTTTAATAAGAATACGGTTGCGAAGGCTCAGGGCAAAGTCCGTGCCGTTATCGATATGACAAACCCGAATCTCAGCGGTAAGCGTGCGGACACGCAGCTCTATTGGGATGATGTTACCTCAAGAGGCTTTTCCGTTATAATTACCGATAACACAGAGCAGTTTTCGGAATATTCCAAGCGTACGGAAAATGTGAGAGCAAGACTTTCGGAGCTCTGCGATGAGGCTTCAAAAACCGACCTCACTCTTTGCAGCACATATTCCGCAACAAATCTAAAGAACAGGCTTACCGTCAGCAAGGATGTGCTTTCAAGCTCTGTTTGTGCAAATGCTCTTGAGAATGAATATTATGAGCTGTCAAAGGCTCTCAATTCACTCAACGACAGGTCAACGGATGATAAAAATCAAAAAACAGTCACAAAAGGCAGAATTGTTGCCGCTGTTTTGGTTGCAGTCGGATTTGTGATTGTCGAAATCATTTTCGAGCGATACAGAAACGAAAGCATCAAGCTTCGTAAGGTCGGCAGAAAGCTTTACGGAAAAGCAAAGAAAAAATAATCGCAAGGGCGGATTTTCCGTCCTTGTTATTTTGTAAAAGAAAGGATATTTCAATAGAATGTCAGATAAGTTCAGAAAAGATTTAACAAAGGGCAGCGTAACAAAAAATCTTATAAAATTCGCTATGCCGTTTCTTTTGTCAAATATACTTCAAGCACTTTACAGCGTTGTTGATATGATTGTTGTCGGTCAGTTTTGCGGCAAGGCAGGAATTACGGGTGTTTCAATCGGCGGTCAGGTCAATATTCTCATTACGGGTGCGGCAGGCGGACTTGCTATATCAGGAACGATACTTGTAGCGCAATATCTCGGAGCTAAAAAGTATGATGACCAGAAAAAGACAATAGGTACAATGTCTACCTTGTATCTTGTTTTGAGTATTGTAATTACCGTGCTTATGCTCCTTGTGGGAAAGCCGTTGCTTATTCTTCTTAAAACCCCCGAAAGTGCATTTTCGGAGACTCTTTCGTATCTTAATATATGTATGGCGGGAACGGTGTTTATGTTTGGTTACAACGCTGTCTGCGCTGTTTTAAGAGGTCTCGGCGACTCTAAACGACCGCTGTATTTTGTAATGATTGCGGCACTTATCAATGTTGTGCTTGATGTTGTGCTTGTCGGTAAATTCAACATGGGTGCTTCGGGTGCTGCTTACGCAACAATTTTCGCACAGGCGATAAGCTTTGTGCTTTCGGTTGTATATTTGGCAAAAACAGGCTTTTTCAAGGGTTATACCGCTAAAGATTTTAAGATAGAAAAACATAAAGCAGTTTTGCTTTTCAAGATAGGTCTTCCGAGCGCAATTCAAAGCCTTGTAATATCACTGTCTTTTATGACTCTTACCGCACTTGTAAATTCACTTCCGAATGCTGAGGTTGCGGCGGCTTGTCAGGGAATCGGCGGCAAAATAAACTCGTTTGCGATTTTGCCAGGACTTGCGTTTTCAAACGCTATTTCTTCAATGGCAGGTCAAAATATAGGCGCAGGGGAGTTCGAAAGAGCAAGAAAAACCATGCGTGTAGGCTTAGTGCTTGCTTTTGTATTTTCGATAGCGGTAATGGTTGTGGTAGAAGCGTTTTCTGAAATACTTTTCAGAGTGTTTACAGATGATATTGAGGTCATTGAAACGGGTATTCCGTATTTAAGACTTATTGCCATTGACTATCTGTTTACGGCATTTTTGTTTTCGTTTAACGGACTTGCCATTGCGGCAGGCGATACCTCATTTGCGTTGTTCAACTCATTTTTCAATTCAATTATAATTCGAGTTCCTTTTGCATATGCGACTGTTTATTGGTTCAATATGGGCTTTAACGGAGTAGGTCTTGCGATAGGCTGTGCGTCGGTGTTCAGCGTGTTTATCGGACTTTGGTATGTGCGCTCCGAAAAATGGAAAAAATCAAAAGTAATTCTTGAGGATTAACTCTTGCAAAATTATCTTTAATTTGGTAGTATTAAACTGTCGAATGACATATATTATTCCCAAGGGAATAAAAAAGGAGTAAAAGGGTTATGGATAACAAGTTTTTCTGTGCAAAACCAAACGGTAAGCTCCATTATCCACATACTATGCTCACAGGCTTCGGCTTTATGGCAGTCCAAATTGCGTGGATAATTTACAATGCTTACGTTCCGCTTATTTTAAGAGAAAACAGCACAATCGCAAATCTTGCTTGGTCAAGTACGGCAGTCGGCATTATTATGGTAATCGACAACATTTTCGGCGTTGTTTTTCAGCCGTTATTCGGCAGGATTTCCGACCGTACGCATACAAGATTCGGCAAAAGAAAGCCGTTCTTAATGTACGGTATTCCGCTTTGTGCGTTGCTGTTTATCTTTATTCCGAGAATACAGGTGCTTGGAATTTTGATGCTTGACATTATAGTTTTCAACTTCCTTATGTCAACGTGGCGTTCACCTGTTGTCGCAATGATGCCGGACTTCACTCCGTCTGAAATCAGAGGCGAGGGTAATGCGATAATCAATATTATGGGCGGCATCGGCGTTGTTCTCGGTACTGTTGCAGGTAAGATTATTACCTTTATCGCACCAAACGCAACCGAAGCGCAGATTAGAGATAACGTGTTCATTTTCGGCTCAGTTGTAATGGTTGTGTGCTTGTTGGTCGTTCTCTTCTTTGTTAAAGAGCCTGACAGCAGAATTACAAAAGAAGAGTCGCTTAGAATTAAGGCTGATTACGAAAAGGCGAATCCCACGAGTGAAGAAAAGCAGTCAATCAAATCAATGGGACTTACAAAGGGCGAGAAAAAGAGCCTTATCTTTATGCTTATCGCTCTTTTCTTCAACTCGAACGCTACCGACTCAATCAACACATATTTCACGTCATTTGCTACAACCGAGTTAGGCTTTTCCTCGGCAGACGCATCGCTTGTAATTACGCTCTTTGCGGCAGCTACGGTTATCGGTGCACTTCCGGCAGGAAAGCTCGGACAGAAATTCGGCAGAAAAAAGACTATTATGTCCGGTTGGATAGGCGTTCTCGTTCTTTTCCTCACATATGCACTCACAAAATGGAATCCGCTTCTTTATATTGCAATCGTTTGCGGCGGTATTCTTATTGCGTTTGTTACAATCAATACGCTTCCGCTTGTTCTTGAAATCGGCGGTCTTGACAGGGTAGGCACATTTACAGGCTATTATTATACGGCAACCTTCTCCGCTTCAATAGTAGGTCCTGTGCTTGTAGGCGGTATGTTTGACCTTACAAAGCTTATGACGCCTGACGGTCAGGTTAACTATTGGTCCTTGTTTATCTATTGTCCGATTTGCTTTGCACTTGCACTTCTCTGTATGTCGCAGGTTAAGCACGGCGAAACGCAAACAATTTCCAAAGAAACGATTGATAAAATCAAAGAGGAAAACGAAGACTGATAAAAACAAAATAATATTGAAAGGGAAGCGATTACGCTTCCCTTTATTTTTGTGCAAAGCCCGAATAAAGCGGCTGTTCTGTGGGCTTTTGCCACCGCTTATAAGCCGTTGCTGATTTGCACATTAACATTCTATGTAATTTTTTCGTAATGTTTCAAAAAGTGCGATTTTTTATGATAATCTATGGCTGAAATGACATTAAAATATACTTACAAGCCCTGTCCCTACGGTCGCATATTAAATTAAAATTTACATTAAACATTCCGCTCCATCTAAGAGGGAGCTGTTGAGCGAAGCGAAACTGAGGGAGTTATAAAAGGTTGCTTCAAATTATAAAAAAACTCCCCCAGTCATTTTTGTTATGCAAAAAATGACAGCCCCCTCAAAGATGGGGCGGAAGCACGAATTGAATTTGATATTCCACCGCCCTCACCGTTGGATGTAAAATCCACAACAAAAATGCACCCTCAAAAGAGGGTGCATAAACATAGATAACTTATTAAATCAAAATCAGCTTCGAAGCTTAATTCCGATTTTCTCAAGAGCCTTGACAGCCTTTCCGACTGCGCTGTCTGCATCATCGTCAGTAAGGGTTCTTTCGCCCGAACGAAGCTTTAAGCTGAACGCAACGCTCTTCATACCGCTTTCAACCTGACTGCCCTCGTAAACGTCAAACAAAGAAATGTTTTCGAGAGTTTTGCCGATTGCCGAAGCAATAACCTTTTCAAGCGATACAACGGGAATACTCTTTTCGCAAACAAATGCCAAATCTCTTGTAAGAGCAGGGAATTTAGGGAGGGGAGTATAAACCTTTTCTACAAGTCTGTTTTCAAACAAAACATCCATTGAAATTTGTGCCACATAGCAGTGAGTGCCGATTGAATAGTTACTTCTGACGCTCGGATGAACTTCGCCGAATATTGCCAATTCCTTACCGTTTACACTGATAACGGCAGCTCTGCCGGGGTGGAATATTGTATTATCCGAAAGTCTGTCAATATCGTAATTCTTAATACCGACAGCGTTCATAACCGTTTCAACAACGCCCTTAATATTAAAGAAATCGTATTTTTCGCCGTAAAGACCGATTGTAACAAGCGACGGCTCGTCGGGAAGCTCTTCTGTACCGTTTGACTTATAAACAGGCCCGATTTCATAGATTGCAGCTTCTGCGTTTCGGTTATTATAGTTCTTTGAAAGTACCTGAAGAATTGACGGAATTGCCGTTGTTCTCATAACCGAGGTGTCCTCGCCTAAGGGGTTGGAAATTACAACGCAGTTGCGAAGTTCGCTGTCCTTAGGAAGCATAATTTTGTCAAATTCCTTTGGACTGATAAATGTGTATGTGCAAACCTCCGAATATCCTGCCGAAAGCATAGCTTCGTTTACCTTCTTTTCAAGCATTTGCTCGTCGGTATATCTGCCGTCGGCAACACCTGAAAGTGCTCTGTCGGGGATTTTGTCATATCCGTAAAATCTTGCTATCTCTTCGGAAATATCAGCCTGATGTTCAATATCGTTTCTGAATGACGGAGCAATAATCATACCGTCCTTAACCTCAAAGCCGATTTTTTCAAGAATTTTCTTCTGCTCGTCTGCTGTGAGGTTGATACCGATAAAGTTGTTTACCCATTCAGGCTTGAAGGGAAGCGTAACGGGAGTTTTATCGCTGTGGTCACAGTCAACAACACCGCCGACAACATCTCCTGCATCAAGCATTTCAACGAGCTGCAAAGCACGGGTAAGCGAACGCAAGCAGCCTGTTGCATCAAGCTCTTTTTCGTATCTTGCAGAAGCCTCTGTTCTCATTCCGAGAGCCTTTGCTGTGCGTCTTACGGAAACACCGTTGAACATAGCCGATTCAAATACGATTGTGGTTGTATCGTCCATAATTCCCGAGTATTCGCCGCCCATAACACCTGCAACGGCAACGGGTTTGTTCTCGTCTGCAATAACAAGCATTTCGGAGTTAAGTTCTCTTTCGATACCGTCAAGAGTTGTGATTTTTTCGCCGTTTTCAGCTCTGCGTACAATAACCTTGTTACCGTCAAGGTATCTAAGGTCAAATGCGTGCATAGGCTGACCGAATTCAAGCATAACATAGTTTGTAATATCGACAATGTTGTTTATAGGACGAACTCCGCAAGCACGAAGTCTTTCTCTCATCCATCTCGGAGAGGGCTTAATTCTGACATTTTCAACAACAGCGCCCGCATATCTGTAACAAAGAGACGGCTCTTTAATTTCAACGGAAAGTATATCATTTACATCGCCGTGAGTGCTTTTAACCTCGGGTGTGGGAACGTTAAGCTTTGCATCAAAGGTTGCGGCAGCCTCTCTTGCAAGACCGACAATTGAAAGACAGTCGGCTCTGTTAGAAGTGATTTCAAACTCTGTGACAACATCATCAAGACCGATAGCCTCGTGGATATCCTTGCCGAGCGTTAAATCGCAATCGTCGCCCAATACGAAAATACCGTCTTCGACAGCATAGGGGAAATCGTGAATTGTAAGACCGAGTTCGCCGAGAGAGCAGAGCATACCGTTTGACTCAACGCCACGAAGCTTACCTTTCTTAATGTGGTGTCCGCCTACAACATAGCTGTTATCCATAGCAACGGGAACAATATCGCCAACTTTAAGGTTCTGTGCGCCTGTAACAATCTGAATATCCTCGGGTGTGCCGACGTTTATCTGACATATCCAAAGATGGTCTGAATCTGGGTGCTTTTCAAGTGAATCGACTCTGCCCACAACAACATTTTTAATTTCTTCGCCCTCTTTTTCAAAGCCCTCAACCTTTGAGCCAGAAATGGTCATACCGTCTGCAAACTGCTTGTCGGTAACATCAAGGGTAACATAATCGCTCATCCATTTTTTTGATAAATTCATCTCGACACCTCCTTAAAACTGACTCAAGAAACGCATATCGTTTTCAAACAACAAGCGCATATCGTCAATATTAAATCTAAACATTGTAAGTCTTTCAAGACCGATACCAAACGCATAACCCGTATATTTTTCGGAGTCAACACCGCCGTTTTGAAGAACCTTCGGGTGAACCATACCGCCGCCGAGTATCTCTACCCAGCCTTCGCCCTTACACATAGGACAGCCTTTACCGCCGCATTTGAAGCAGGTAACGTCAATTTCGCATGACGGTTCTGTAAAGGGGAAATGGTGCGGTCTTAAACGAATTTCGGTGTTTTCGCCGTAAAGACGCTTTGCAAACTGCATAAGATTACCCTTTAAGTCGCCCATTGTAATACCTTCGTCAACAACAAGTCCCTCAATCTGATGGAAATAGGGAGAATGTGTTGCGTCAACGGCATCCGAACGGTAAACTCTGCCGGGTGCGATAATCCTAATAGGCGGATTTTGCTTTTCCATAACTCTGATTTGAACAGGGGAGGTCTGAGTTCTCAAAAGCATCTTTTCCGTAATGTAGAATGTGTCCTGAGTATCTCTTGCAGGGTGATCGGGCGGAAGATTGAGAGCTTCAAAGTTGTAATAATCCCATTCAACCTCGGGACCTGTCGCAATCTGGAAGCCCATACCTATAAATATGTCCTTAACCTCGTCAAGCACGATTGAAAGCGGATGCTTATGACCGATAGGTGCAACTACACCGGGGAGCGTAACGTCGATAGTCTCGTTTGCGAGCTTTGCTTCAAGCTCTTTTTCCTTTAATTGAGCTGTTTTCTCCTTGAGCATTTCCTCAATGCTCTGTCTTACTTCGTTTGCAAGCTGACCTATTTTCGGTCTTTCCTCTGCGGAAAGCGTACCCATCTGCTTGAGAATAGCGGTTAATTTGCCTTTCTTACCAAGAACCTGAACTCTGAAATTTTCAAGCTCTTGAATACTTGAAAGCTCGGCTAATTCAGCTTTTGCAGACTCGTGAATTTTGCTGAGTTGTTCTTTCATTTTTCTCTTCCTTTCGATATTGAAATAAACATATTAACAAAACAAAAACTCCGCCCCAAATTGGGACGGAGAAAAATACCGTAAACCACCCGATTGGAAAAGAGCTAACACTCCCTTGCCCGTAACGGAGGCTGCCGTTGTGACCTACTAAAGGTTCAGCCACACCACTCCAAAGTGAAATTTCAATCTGCCGTCGGAATAAACTTGCTCGCAGCTAATGCAAATTCTCTCTTGAATTCGTAAAATCGGTAAATCTACTGACCTTTTTCACAGTGTTTTTCGGATTTGTTCTGTTTGCTCTTATAGTATAACATAAATAATCATTTTTGCAATAACTTTTTTTGACGAAATTTTAACAAATTTAGGTTATTCTCTTGAAAAAATTTTTTTATGTTGTATAATATATAAGATATAAATAAAAATGAAGGAGTGTGCTTATGAACACTAATTGGATGAATAACAAAACTGTTATCATCACCGGTGCTTCAGGCGGTATGGGTAAGGGCGTTGCAGAGCGTCTTATCAAGGAACACGGCTGTACCGTCATCGGTATTGCAAGAAGCGAAGAAAAAATGAAAAAGGTTGTTGAAGAACTCGGCGAGTATGCGGACAAGTTCTCTTATCAGCTTTTCGACGTTTCTGTTGAGCAGAATTGGATTGATTTTGTTACTTATCTCAAAGATAATAACATTCATCCCGACGTTCTTATCAACAATGCCGGAATTCTTCCCAAGTTTGACAGATTTCAGAATTACACAATCGACTACATAAAGAAGGCTATGGATATTAACTTCTATTCGGCAGTTTATTCAATCCATGCTCTTTTGCCGGTGCTTCTTGAGTCATCAACACCCGCAATCATCAACGTTGACTCTTCTGCTGCTCTTATGACGCTTGCAGGCACATCGGTTTACTCGGCTTCAAAGGCTGCTTTGAAATCTCTTTCTGAGGCTCTCAGAGAGGAATTGAGAGGTAAGTGTTATGTCGGTATCGTTTGTCCCGGCTTTACAAAGACTGATATTTTCAGAGATCAGAGCTCAACCGACGACAAGGGTACAAAGATGCTCAACGCAGTAAGCACACCTTGTGATAAAATGGTAAATATGATTATGAGAGATATTAAGCTCAAGCGTCCTCTCGGAGTTCACGGCTTCGACGCTGCGTTTATGAACTACTTCGGAAGAATTTTGCCTGTTCAGGGCGGCAGACTTTTCTCTGCCGTTATGAAGGCTTCAAAGCTTCCGTTGTTTGATCCCGTATTCAAAGACTAATAAAAACTAAGTTATTCATTCGGGCACAGCCCGTAAAAACATATTGGAGGTCCACTATGAAAGTATTTATGATCGGTGGTACAGGTCTTCTTGGTTGCGAAGCTGCAACTACTCTTATTAAAAGAGGCCACCAGGTAACAAGCGTTGCTCTTCCGCCTCTTCCGGAAGGCGCACCCATCCCCAAGGAAATGGAGATTATTTTCGGCGACATCAATAAGAAGTCGGACGAAGAAATCGAAAAGATGCTCGAGGGCTCTGACGTTTTCATCTTCGCTGCAGGCGTTGACGAGAGAGTTGAGTTCCCGCATCCTGTAATGGATTATTACCGCAAGTTTAACATTGCTCCGCTTGAGAGAATTTTCCCGCTTTGCAAAAAAGCAGGCGTTAAGCGAGCAGTTGTTCTCGGTTCTTATTTCTCATATCTTAATAAGATAAGACCCGATATGAAGCTTGAAGAGAGAAACCCCTACATGAAGTCAAGAATGATTCAGGAGAAGGTTTGCGAGGATGCTTGCGACGAGAACTTCTCAGCTTGTGTTCTTGAGCTTCCCTACATCTTCGGCACACAGCCCGGCAGAAAGCCCGTTTGGACTGTTCTTATTGAGCAGATCGAGTTTATGGATAAATGGCCTTTCACAATGTATCCGAAGGGCGGTACTGCAATGCTTACTTGCCGTCAGGTTGGTCAGGTTATCGCAGGTGCTGCTGAAAACAAAGCAGGTAAGACCGGCTTTGAAGCAATCCCGATCGGTATGTACAACATGACATGGCCTGAGTTCCTTGCTATCGTATTTGATGCAAGAGGAATGCACGGCAGAAAGGTTGTTACTGTTGCTCCGTGGATGATGAGAATGGGTATGCATAAGATTGTTAAGGATTATGCTAAGAGAGGCATTGAATCAGGTATGGATCCGATGCAGCTTCCCGACATCATGGATTACAACCTTTTCATCGACAAGAAGTATTGCCTTGAGTTGGGCGTAGAAGAGGACGATATCAAAGCTGCTATCACAGATTCGATTAAGGTTTCTCAGGCTGCATTCGACGGTAAGGTTAAGCTCCTTGAAATGAAGGGCGAATAATTACCTACATAAATTTAGGCGTTATCTTTTGATAACGCCTTTTTTATATTCAAAAAGGGGATATAGAGCAAAAAGAAAACCGACTTGATTTGGCAAGTCGGTTAAATGTTTTTATAATAGCAGGATTAGTGCTTAATGTCATCCCAAGCAACGCCGTTGATGTGGAACAACTCGTCGAAATCGTACTTGTTGTGCTCATCCTTAGTGTGGTTCGGATACCAAACCTGTGCAAAGAAGGGATTGGTCTTAGCGATTGCATCGTAATCCCAAGCCTTGTGCGGAATGTAGCACTCGGGGCACCAATGTCCGCCAAGAAGAATAAGAGCAGGGCTTGCTTCGAATTCTGCACCGCAGTAACCGCATTTCCATTTAAGCTTTGTAGCCAAATCGCCCTTAGTCATTGTGTCGGAGAGGCACTCACCGCCACGGAACTCAGCAGCCTTCTTCATATCGTTGATATCAAGCTCTGATTCGGGCTTTGACTCATCATAGCCGTGGTCAAGCTTGAACTGCTCAGCTGCGCTGTTATCCTTATCAAACTTGATGATTTCGAAGTCTTCCCACTTTGAAGGAATCTTCTCCCATTCAGCCTTTGAGCCGAAGTAAGCACTCATACGAACCTTATTGTCTTTAGCAACCCAGTCAAGAGTACCAAAGTCGGGAGTAGAAGCAATCTTCTTCATAAAGGGCTTAGCACAAGCAGCTACGAGACCCTTCGGAAGATATCTCGGAATCTTGAAGTAGAATTCAACCTGATCAGCAAGACGGTTGAAATAGTCCTTAACAGGAAGATTTTCACGGAAGTGAAGGTAGTTTTCGAGCTTGTCGCCGTCTGCATAGAACTGACCATGGAAGTTCTTTGTGATGAACCAGTTAGGATCAAAGAGCTTCTCGGGGCCTGCAAGACCGAGTGTGCCAAGAAGAAGGCACTCAAACTCATAGTTAGAAATTCTGTATTCCTTACCTGAACCGATGTTGTAGAAGTGATTCCAGAAGTCGCTACCAAGGTTGCCCTTTGCATCTTCGTCGCAAAGGTTAGCAAGCAAACGACCTGAGTCCTCAACAGTACACCACTCGAGAACGCCGTTGATCGGTACGTGGAACATGATCGGATCCATATTCTTAAGAATGTTGGGGTAGAGGATACCTGACTGACGCATTACAACCCAGTTTTTAAGTCCGCTTTCAACAAAAACAGCCTCAGCACGGCACTTTGAAACTGCATAGTGGTCGTAGATTGAAACCTTAAGCGGGTCACCGCAACGGCCCCAATGGATGGGATAGTTTCTGTCGCCTGTTTCAGCAACGGTACCTATGTAACAAACCTTAACTGCATCGGGGTTGGGCTGAGCCTTAACTGCATTGCAGATGTTTTCAGCAGCGCCGATATTTGTTTTCTGTGTTCTGTAAGGCTTCCAGTCAGCTGTGGGAGAAACCATACCGCCAACGTGGAGAACGTAGTCTGCGCCGTTTACAGCGTCGAGAACATCCTCGTACTTGGTAAGGTCGCCCCAAACGATTCTAACTGACGGATCGTTAAGGTAAGCCTTGAACTTTTCTCTGTTCTTTTCACTGCCTCTCAAAAGAAGAGTGATGTTGAACTCGTCTTTTTTCGCATAAAGCTCTTTGAAGCCGGCAAAGCCCATGTTGCCAGAGCCACCGGTGAGCATTACGGTTTTCTTATCTGCCATAATCTTCCACCTCATAAAAAATATATTATAGTAATATAATTATACCATATATGACCATATTGTCAATAAAATAACACAATAAATACGAAAAAAAGCTCTCCAAAAATAGGAGAGCTTTTGATGTTTATCGATACTTACCAAGCAATAGTGAAGTCTTTATCAAGACCGAAGGGTATTGAGATTGATGCACCCAATGCTTTAAGTGAAAGAGTCCAAACAAAGTGGTAATTTGCCTGAGTAACATTGCCTGTTGCTTTATCAACAGTAACCTTAATTACGCCGTCCTTATGACCTGTTTTAACCTCTTTGATTATGCTTGCGGCAGGACCTGCGTTATCTGTAACAATTGTAGGCATAATTACCGAGAATACCTTACCGTTGTGTCCCTGACCGTGAGCAGTAGCCTCGCTCGGCTCATCAGCCTTAACCTTAATAACGATTTCATATGTGCTGCCGTTATCTGTAACAGTTGCGCTGTCAACGTCGTCAGCAGTAAGCTTACTTGACCAGTTTTCGTTTTCAACAGGGAACATTGTGTTCTTCTGATCTGCGGTGGTAGCGTTAACCAAGCCGGGATCAAGCTTTGAAAGATCCTTGTCTCCCATATTGCTTTCGATAAGTGAGTTAGCCATGCTGATAAGTGATGAGGGAAGGTTGCCTTCTACATCGCCGGCCTTGCTGTTTGTTTCTTTGTTAAGAGTAATCTGCTTAGCGTTGGGCTTAACCTTATTGATTGCAGTGTTGAAATATGCAACAACATCTGCGGTTGAGCTTGAAGCGGAAATCTCTTTAACATCGCCGCTCGGAGCAGCTGCCTCGTTACCCGAAGATGAAGAGCCGCCGCTAGCAGTGTCATTTGAAGAACTGCCCGAAGAGCTGCCGCCTGCGCTGCCGCTTGAAGAACCGTTGTTACCTGTATTGTTTGCGTTTACGGTAGTAATGCCTTTTTCAGCCAATTCTTTTTCAGGATCAAAGAATGATATGTAGCAAACAGAGTAAATGAGCAAGAGTGAAAGACAAACTGCCAATGCAGGAATGAATGTCTTTCTGAACGCCTTGCGAACTTCCTGTGTGTCTGCGAGTTTTTGTGCACGTGACTCCGGAGTTGACGGAATCTTTTCTTTTTTTGCCATTGTTTTTTCCCCTTTCAATGCTTGGACAATTTTGCAAAATAATACCCTTATAATTTACAATAAATTCATAAAAAAGTCAATCCAAAAAACAAAAATTGTTTATATTTTGTGTATCATTTTTTATTATTCCGCTATTTTTAGTATAAGTTCCTGCTTTTTCGGTTTTTTATCGCCGATTTCAAACGCATTTGACAATTCATTTATTGCGCTGTCAAATAAGCTGTCATCGCACGAATATAACGTTGCGATAACTTCGCCGCAAGAAACCTTGTCGCCTGTCTTTTTATGAAAAATAAGACCGGCGGTGTTGTCGAGCTTATCCTCTTTTTTCTCTCTGCCTGCTCCGAGATATACACAGGCTATTCCGCATTTTTCGGCGTCGGTTTTAACAATATAACCGTCTTTTCGGCTGACGAAATCACAAGAATATGTTGCCTTTTTGAAAAGCGAGGTGTCGTAGATAAAGCTTTCATCTCCGCCTTGATATTTAACCATATCGGCAAGCTTATTAAGAGCTGATTTGTCTTTTATCGCATTTTGCGCTTTTTCACGGCATATATCGATGCTTTCGCCTGTTGCAAGATTTATCATATTTGCCGCAAGCTCAACGGAAACAAGCGTTAAATCCTCGGGACCGTTGCCGTTAAGCGTTTCAATGGCTTCGATAACCTCAAGATTGTTTCCGACAGCCTTGCCGAGCGGAATATCCATATTTGTAATCAGAGCCTTTGTCTGCTTTCCTGCGTTATTGCCTATTTTAACCATTGTATCTGCTAATTTTTCGGCGGAGGGGAGGTCTTTCATAAAAGCACCGCTTCCGACCTTAACATCGAGCAGTATTTTATCGCTTCCCGAAGCCAATTTTTTGCTCATTATGCTTGATGCAATTAAGCAGATTTTATCAACGGTCTCCGTTACGTCACGCAGGGCGTAAATCTTTTTGTCGGCAGGGCAGAGGTTGCCCGATTGACCTACAACGCAAATTCCCGTCTTGTTTACCGTTTCAAAAAATCTCTCACGGTCAATAGACGTGTTAAATCCGGGTATTGATTCGAGCTTATCCACCGTTCCGCCCGTATGCCCGAGACCCCGTCCTGACATTTTTGCGATTTTTACACCGCAAGCTGCGGCAATGGGAGCACAAATAAGCGTGGTTTTATCTCCGACGCCGCCCGTTGAGTGCTTATCGACCTTAACACCGTCGATATTTGACAAATCAACCTTTTCGCCAGAATTCAGCATTGCTTTTGTAAGAAAAACGGTTTCGTCGTCATTCATATCGTTGAAATAAATTGCCATCAGCAGTGCGGAAATTTGATAATCGGGGATTTCCCCGTTGACATAGCCGTTGACGAAAAAGCATATTTCTTCCTCGCTTAAAGCAAAACCGTCTCGCTTTTTCCTGATGATATCGGTAATACGCATAATATACTCCTTACGGCATATTTGAATTGAGCTCCTGCATCGTAACATCTTCCTTTTCATACGGCGAAAGATATTTGTCCTGATAATAGTTTTCGTTCTTTGAGGTTAGGTTGCCCTCGGTATCTATATTTAATATACCGCAGCCACGCTGTGAGCCTATTCTTGAAATACCGCTGTAAGCAAGGTAGTCAATGCTCATACCGTAGTTAAGATTGATGGACTTATAGTTAATCGAGAAGTTGTTAAGATGATCGTGACCGCAGAATATAGAGTCAGTCGAGCCAAGCTCAAGCATAGTCTCAAAGAGCATATCGTCATGAACGCCGCAATAAACAACCTTGCCGCTTTCGCCTGCGGTGCCGTAGTTATAGGTTATGTTTTCATCGTCCTTATATCCGTTGTCAACATATTCGTTCCAAGCGGTTCTGTATTCGTTGAGAGGAATGTGCATAAATGCAGAGGTCTTAACGGGAGCGGAAGCGTCATACAAAGCCGCTCTGTCGGCAGAAAGCTTGGAAACAGTCTGTGCGTTCTGCTCTGTGAGAGCTTTAACGGTGTTTTTATACCACTCAATCTGATTGTCATGAATGTTATCATATTTCCATGCAATTCCGAAAACATCCCCGTCGATATACGAATGAGAGTCGAACAGTATAAGCGAACGTGTGATTACATTATCGGAATTAACAATGTTTATTACTTGGTTTCCGCAGCCGTCAACGTCCTCGGGACCTGCCTGCAAAAGACAATGCGGAAAGTCGCCGCTTGAATATATTTCGGTAAGCTGTTCCCTCGAATAATAGCTATAAGACTCCGTATCATGGTTTCCGTAGCAGGCTGTCCAATAAATTCCGAGAGACTCCATAAGCTCTGCAAAAAGAGTTGCACCTGATTTATTGTTGAAGGTTCCTGCCTGAAACGGAACAGGGTAGGAGATATCGCCTGTTACAATTACAAGGTCAGGCTTTTCGGCTGTCAGCATAGCCGCAACCGCATTGATTGCCTTCGAGTCCTTGTTAATTGAGAGATAGCCACCTCCGAGATGTACGTCGGTAAGCTGAACTACTTTAATATCCCTGTCGGTTTTGATGTTCCAACAGCCGTTGTCATAATTTTCGGGCACAAGCTGATTTTCATAAGCGACCTTTGAAATTGTTTTTATTTTGTTCCTGTTTGCTTTTAACCCGATTACGGTAATTAAGGTGGTAACCGCAACATAGACGATTAATACGCACAGGAATATGCACAAAAATTTCAAAAATCTTTTCTTATGCTTTCCCTTAACCTTGACTTTTTCACTCATAGAACCCCTCCTACGGTTATTTGTAAATCATAACCTAATTTATCTTTTATAATACTTTTTAACAGCCTTGTAAGCTCCGCCGTCTCCTTTGCGGTGCCGCACGAGACTGTTATTTCCGCAGCTATTATTTTTCTGTCGCCGTATGTGTGGCATTGAAGGTCGTTAATCTCTGCAACGCCGTTGACATTTTTAATAAGAGCCTGTGCTTTTTCGCAGGCATTGTCATCACGCTTCCCGATAGCGACTTTGCAGGAAGCGGAAAACGATTTTAAGCCGCTGACAATTATAATCGCCGCAGCGACAAGACCCATAACGGAATCTATCGCATAGCCGAATTTTGAAGTCAGCGTAAACGAAATTACAATACAGAACGACATAAAGAAATCAAGAAAGCTGTCAACGCTTAAATTCTTTATAATATCGGATTTATGCTTTTTGTTAATACGGTTAAAAATAATGCCCATTATCAGCTTAACGAGTGCCGTACCGCCTATGGTAGCAGCATATTTTGTTGAGTACCAGACGGGGACGGGATACATAAGTCTCTGAAGCGAGGTGTACACAAATACAAAACCTGTCATAAGTATCACGGTTGACAGCAGCAGGTTGATAAGCTCTTCCGCCTTGCCGTAGCCAAAAGGATATTTTTCATTCGGCTCGATTGCACTGATAATAAACCCGATAAACGCAAACAGGCAAACGAAGGTGTCCGCAAGTGAGTTTAACGAGTCTACATAAATGCTGATACTGTTAGTCGAGATCGCAATATATATTTTAACGGTAAACAGCAGCAGATCTGTGATTGCCGCAAAAATGCTGACTGCTTTTTTAACTTTATTGTTTTTTATGGTTATCCCTTCTTAGGCTTATTTTTTCATCCTTTCGGTATTTATGCTCTCCGCTTTCATAAGGAAGTCATATACAGGCTTTAATTTAATAAATTCCTTTCCGATTTCATCGGCTAAATTGTCGCTGAAAAGCAGGTCAAAATCCGTGCTGTCGATTAAAACGCAAAAATCTCTTATGTTAAGCCACGAACGGTCGATTTTGTCAGCCTCGGGGAAATGGTCCTTTTTATAGGGATTGCAATCCAAAATATATCTGCTGTCCGATTCGACAGCCTTTCTTGCCGCAAGATAAGTCTTATCCTTTTTAAGCACAAGAGAGCGTAATGCCTCGATACTGCCCTTGCCTGCCTTATAATATCCGCAGCCGTATTTGAAGCCTCTCGGAGAAAAATCAAAGAAAAAAGAGGGGAGACCCTCGTACAATTCCTTTCTTTCGCTGTTCATAAAGCAGCACCATTGATTGTCCTTGAATATTGATTTATCCTTTGAGAAGCGTGCGTCACGGTATATTCTTGATATTTTTTTCGGGTTGCATATGATTGCGGGGTCAATTTCGTTCATATACGGCGTAATATTTACGACAAATTCACGAAACGGCTCAACAACGAGCTTCGTGTGAATATCTTTATGCTCTTTATACCATTCTTTACTGTCTTTGAGCCTGTTTTCAAAAAGAAAATCAAGTGCCTGCGGTGTTATGTTCATTTAATTATATTCTTCTTTCAATAAATATATATAAGTATATAAAAAAAACAATTTTTTTGCAAGAGAAAATCAAATTTTTATTGATATTCAACTATTTTTATGATAAAATACCGTTTATATAATAAATAGGAGGCAAGGGTTATGGATTTAACTAAAATTATCAACAAAAAAGACGAAGCTGCTCAGTATATGGTTGATGAAATCACTCATATCTGTAAGGATTTTGAAAAAAGAGATCCCGGTTCAAAGGGCGAACAGCAGGCTTGCGAGTATATGGCTGAGGTCCTTAAAAAGGATTGCGGCTGTGACAGAGCTGATGTAGAGTCATTCAAAGAAAATCCCGGTTCATTCTTCGGTTGGATTTACTTTACAATCACTTTCGTTCTTCTTGCAATTCCGTTGTTCTTTGTAGCACCGATTGTTTCCGCAATTCTTATTGTTGTGGGACTCTTTATTGTGCTTATGCAGTTCGGTTTGTATAAAAAGTTTATTGACAAATGTTTCCCCGAAAAAACAGGACATAATGTTACGGCTCTCAAAAAGCCGACAGGTGAGGTTAAACGCCGTATTATATTTAACGGACATCCCGACGCCGCTTGGGAGTGGCCTGTTAACTACGCACTCGGCGGTGTAGGCTTTGAGGGACACGCTGTTATCTGTGCTATCGGTGCGGTTTTCTATCTTGTCCTTTCGATTATGGCTTGCGCACAGGGCAGAGCTTTCGGCACGGTTGGCTCGGTAGAAGGCTTGACAAAGATTGCTCTTTGGGGACTTCTCTTTGTTCCGTTCCTCGTCGGCCTTTATTGGATGTGGAACAAGAACAGAGTTGTTGACGGTGCAAACGACAACCTTTCAGGCTGCTATATGGGTATCGCAATTCTCAAGGCTCTCAAGGATGAGGGAATAGAGCTTGAAAATACCGAGCTTGGCGTTGTACTTACAGGCTCCGAGGAAGCAGGACTCAGAGGTGCAAAGGCTTGGTGTGAGGCTCATCAGGGCGAATTTGACGATGTTCCTACATTTATCATTTCATATGACACAATTTACGATCCCAAATACCTTATGACAAACTATCGTGACCTTAACGGTACTGTTAAGGCTGATAAGGATGTTTCGGATCTGTTTATGGAAGCTGCTAAGGCTGCTGATATTCCTTGTAAAAAGGGTTGGGTTCCACCCCTCGGCGGTGCAACAGACTCTGCTGCTTTTGCTCAGGCAGGCTTCCGTGCAACGGGCGTAACGGGTCTTAACCACAAGCTTGAAAACTATTATCATACAAGAAGAGACACCTATGACAATATGAACACAAACGGACTTGCAAATTGCTTTGCCGCTTCTGTTAAGGCTCTTGAGATGTTTGATAACGGTGCTAAACAGTAATTCTACATAAATTTATAAAATCGACCGCCGATGTTAATTCAGTTAGCATTGGCGGTTTTGATTTTTGAAAAAAATGAAAAATAAGTGTTGACATTTGAAAATATGTGTGCTAATATATCAATAACGATAATCATTACTGATTAGCAAGACAAAAATTCGGTAACGGTTATTGAAATAAAATAAACGGAGGAACAAGGTGCAGGAAAAGCGTTATAGCCGTCAAAGAGAAACGATTTACGAAAACTTGAAAAACAGATATGACCATCCGACTGCTATGGAGCTTTATATGTCAGTTCGAGACGAGCTTCCGAATTTAAGTCTCGGAACACTCTATCGCAATCTTTCGGTTCTTCGTGACAGCGGAAAAATAATCGGTCTTACTCTCGGTGGGGAGGAGCATTTTGACGCTAATACAAATCAGCATTATCATTTCAAATGCACTTTGTGCGGAAGATATTTTGATTTGTTGACAGAGCCGCTTGATCCGTCAATTATGAATATGTGTTTGCAAAATTTTGATGGCGAAGCAGATGGTTACAGCTTAATTTTTTACGGTAAATGCGGAGAGTGTAAAAAGCGTTAACCGTGAAATAATAAATAATAAATTATTAAATTGTTGGAGGAATTAAAAATGAAAAAATTTGTATGTCCCGTATGTGGTTATGTTCATGAGGGAGATAATCCCCCCGAAAAGTGCCCCCAGTGCGGCGTTCCCGGTTCAATGTTCAAGGAAGTTGAAGAGTCATCAAGATCTTGGGCAGCAGAGCACGTTGTAGGCGTTGCAAAAGACGTTCCCGAGGATATTCTTGAGGGCTTGCGTGCTAATTTCAGCGGCGAATGCTCTGAGGTTGGTATGTATCTTGCAATGGCAAGAGTTGCTCACAGAGAGGGCTATCCCGAAATCGGTCTTTATTGGGAAAAGGCAGCTTATGAAGAGGCAGAACACGCTGCAAAGTTTGCAGAGCTTCTTGGTGAGGTTGTTACAGACAGCACAAAGAAAAACCTTGAAATGAGAGCAGAGGCTGAAAACGGCGCTACACTCGGCAAGTTTGAGCTTGCAAAGAGAGCAAAGGAAGAGGGTCTTGACGCAATTCACGATACCGTTCACGAAATGGCTCGTGACGAGGCAAGACACGGCAAGGCTTTTGAGGGACTTCTCAAGAGATATTTTAACTAATAGCCTCGTGTTAAATTAGTTGCTTGGCTTTTGTCAATATAACTCATTAAATTAACCGTCACTGATAAAGTGGCGGTTTTTTTGTGCTTGAAGCATAAGGCATTTTATCAAGATGTATTAGTTGAAATGTCAATAAGAAAAAATCTTTCATTACTATGCCGGCAACTGTAACGTAAGCTATGCAAAACGGATTTCCTTGACAAAAAGAAAAATATAATGTTAAATATTTTATAAATATTTGTCACATAAATATAAAATCAGGTTGTTATATATAGCAGGAGGGAATATGATAGCATTTTATATGGCGTTTATCGACGACGAGGACGACAGAGAAAAATTTGAAATCATATATAATGAATATAGGAAAAGGATGGTTTCAACTGCTTATTCGATTCTTCGTAATCATGAAGACGCCGAGGATGCAGTGCATGAAGCGTTTATAAGGATTGCTAAAAACATGAAAGCTATTGACGATCCAAAGTCAAAAAAGACATTGGCATATGTTATTACGGCAACTAAAAATAACGCAATAAATATTTTCAACAAAAACAAAAGAAACAGCGAGCACATTTTTATAGGCGACATTGAAAATCTGCCGGATGATAGCTTCTTTGAAAAAATGAGCGTTACTGAAAGCTATAAAGAAATTGTAAACGCTGTAGAAATACTTAATGAAACCTACAGGGATGTTATGTATTATCATTTTGTTTGTGATATGAAAATCAAGGACATAGCTGACTTGTTGGGCGAAAAGCCTTCTGCCGTTCAGCAAAAGCTGATAAGAGGAAAGAAAAAATTGCTCGAAATATTATATAACGATTTGAGGGATTGATTTGGATAATGTTAAGGAATTGTTTATACAAGCACTTATCGAAGCCAAAGATAATGAGCTTTCAAAGCTTAAAAGTGAAGATGAAATTGAATGGGAGTTTTCAGAAAAATTTGAAAACTCAATGGATAAGCTGATAAAGAAAAACAATCACATTCAGTTGTCAACTCGGAGAACTGTCAGAAGAGGCTTGCTTGCGGCAATTATAGCCTTGATTGTTGCATTTACCGGTCTTATGAGTGTTTCGGCAACGAGAGAGTCTATTATAGAATTTGTTAAAAAGGTGTTTTCCAACCGTAATGAAATAACATTGTCGGAAAACTCAACTTTGCCTGTTGACAGAATTGAAACGGAATATACCTTGTCCGAATTACCCGAAGAATACGAGCTTACAACCTATGAAAAGGATGAGATAGGGGTGTTTTCAAGGTGGAAAAGCTCGGTTGATGAGTCGGAAATAGTATTTTCACAAGATATTTTGCTTGTAAATATGTCTATCGACAACGAGCATAATTATAAGGAGATAACAGTAAACGGTTATAACGCATACTTAAATCAATATGAATTCAACACTTGCTTAACATGGACTGACGGCAATTATTTGTTTACTTTGAATATACCTAACAGCCTTAATATTGACATTACAGAGCTTGCAAAAAATATTGTCGAAAAAAATTGAAAATTTTTGTAACATAAACATCCTTTCGGACTGTTGTATATTATATGGGGAACAGTCTAAAAGGGGGTATTTTTATGAAAAAATATAATATAACGACATTGATTTTAATGATATTGGTTTGTCTCGGACCACCGCTGAATCTTTTATTTGAATACTTTGCTTTACATCAAAATCCGTCTCCTGTTTTATGGGGTACAACGATTTTCTCACTGGTAGGGCTATTACTTTTCATTATCTTCTATATTAAAGTATTAAAGTAATAATGTGTTTGAATATACAATTGCAGGCTTATTAGATTTCTTGGATGGTAGATTCGATGGTAAATGTAGAATATGGTAAGGTCAAATTATTATTAACTATACACTTTAACGAAAGTAATAAATTTCGGCTTCTTTTAGACGGAAAAGAACCTGTGGAATGTGAAAATACAGAAAGAGCAATCAATTATGTATTCGAAACAGAAGTTGGAAATCATATTTTAACATTTGAAAGCATTCCTTTTGAGAAAAATCAATTAGGAAAATTGAGATTTTCGTTTTTATCTGAATCATTTCAAAAGAGAATATTGAATCATTTGTTTGCTTTCAGATATGATTTATCCTGTTTCAAAGTAACATACATGCTGCATATTCATCGTAATGCAAAATTGGAAATTGCCATTAAAACAAGCTATTATAATAATTTCCTTTATATAAGAGCTAAATGTTTGCATCCCATAATTGTTCAAAGCTCAAATATAAAAGTTCAGAAAGAGGAATTTTCTGTATTATATAATAAGCTTTTGAAAAAGAAATTTTATTTTTCTCAGATGGTTATTTGGACAATTTATTTTATTTTGTTAATAACGGTTTTTGGCGGACTCGCTATCTATGATATTATACATTGGGAATCAGATGCCTACATGGCAGGGTTTAATAAAATTTCAGCATTGTTTTTGGGCGTTTTTCCGCCGCTTATTATGATTTTATTTTCTTATTTTTTCTGTATTGTAAATCTCGTTAAACAATACAACAATAATTATTTATGCGAATGAATAATTATGTGTGTTTGTAAAGTAGGAGGCTTTTTATGAAAAAATATAATATAACGACATTGATTTTAATGGAGATACCAATTATGAGCAGAATTGAATATAGCGGCTTCATTGTAATGCTTATATCTTGCATAATACTAATTCTTAATATCGCTCTGATCTCAGCTTTTAAAAGTAAATATAATTCCTTGCCAAATATGGTTTTATCGGTTGCTTTGTCGATTATTTGCATTTTATATTCTTGCTTTGCAAATTTATCAAAATACAGTTGCTTTTTTACTTTTGTTTCAGTTGTCTTTTTCATTTTGAACATTCTGATTGAGTTTATTTTACGAAAAACTATACATAAAGCATTTAAGACCATCTTACAAAAGCATTGTAATGTCCAAAGCAATTCGTTGTTTTATATAACAAACAAGGAAATTTATATTGCATGCAATAGCAAGTTATTTGTATTAGATTTAACAGATAACAATGAGAGTGACACTATTTTCGAAAAAGACACTGAAAGTTCGCACAAAAAAATATTACATTTAATTAACCGAAGGTATTATTTTAGATTGTTTTAGTTGTAGCAGAATATATGATTATAGTTCTATATATGCTTACCTTTTCAATTAAAATGTGATTCGGGCTAAAAGGCAGGTTGGAATTTATGAAAAGAGCAATAAGTATTTTAGTTGCTTGTATCCTTGCAATGTCATCTGCACTTACAGGCTTTGCCGTTTATGCGGAGGAAGAAAAAGAGTCAAAAGGAATAAACAATTTCATTGACGGTATTGTTGAACTGACACATGAGTATGATAAGGGGAAAGAGTTTGTTGCCTCCGAAGGAAATGAAACGGGACAAATTCAACCTTTTTCCGCTCAAAATTCAGAAGAAGTCACAGACATCACTGAAACTGAATATACCTTACAGGATTTCCAGACCGCAAGATTAATTGTCCGTGCGAACGATAAATTTGACGAGTTCGGTGCAAAAGAACATGTCAGCGGCTTTGAGGACTTTCATATTTTGCAATATGAAAGTCCCGAAGCAGCTATGGAAGCCTGCACAAATCTGCAGGCAGAGAAAAATGTAACAAATGTTGCTCCCGATGTAGTTATAGACGGCTTGCAGGGAGATATTTCCGAAACCCTTTCAGAATCTGAGTTAAACAACAAAAAACATTTATGTGACTGGAGCTGTGACAGAACACAATCAGATCGGCTTTTAGATTATCTTGAAACACAAGATATTCCTGAACGAGAAATTGTTGTAGCGTTGATTGATTCCGGACTCGATTATAATCACGAGTTCTTCGAGGGTAGATTTGTCCGTTCTTATTTTAATTCTTCTGTTGACGGTAATTCTGATGATGAATTGGACGGTGCTCAAAAAAGTCATGGAACAGCCGTAGCCAGCGTGGTTTTAGATAATACGCCAAAGAATGTAAAAGTGTCAGTATATAAGGTTTTCAATGACGATTTAACGACTACGATTTCTCAAGTTTCCGCCGGATATGCCGCAGCAATTAAAAACAATCCTGATATTATTAATGTAAGCATTACACATCTAAGCGATGATTCCGGATTAATCCGAGCTTGCTTGCAGCAGGCGTATTCTAAAAACATTCCTGTGTTTGCGTGTGTGGGAAATACTGGAAGATTTGACACCGTGCAGTTGCCGGCAAATTTATCGGAAAGTATTGCTGTATCTGCCACAGACAGAGATAACACAACGCCCACTTGGAATACATTAACTTTAAACTCGGATGTTTCCGCGCCCGGTCAAGATGTTATAGTTGCCATTTCCGATAATCAGTATATATATTGGAAAGGTACTTCCTTTTCTTCTCCCTGTGCCGCCGCACTCGGAGCAATTCTTAAATGGGTTGAACCGAATATAACAGTTGATGAAATAAAGGAACGCCTGAAAAACACCTCGTTTGATGTGAAAAGATTTAACGAATCTGCATCTTCTCAAGGTGATAATTTGGATAATTTCCATTCTCTTTGGGACGGTACAGGAATTATTCAGTTTTGCAATGCATTAGGCTTGTCGGAGCTTGCTGCTCCTGAATTCAATTTGGAAAATACGCTGTATGTAGGTGAACAAAACTGTTCCATACAGTGTGCGGACGAAAATGCTACGATTTTATATACCACAGACGGTACATATCCTGCACTTGAAAATGCTTTCGTCTATGAAAAACCTTTTTCTGTGACACAAAGAACAAGAATTCGCGCGGTAGCTTACTATGAAAACGGTGGATATTACAGCCGTGAAACAGAGATTACACCGCGTATTCAATACATAGACGATGACGAAAAATTCACCATTAGCGATGACGGTATAATAACAGCATATAACGGTACAGTTGCTGATTTATTTATTCCCGATATGATAAACGGAATAACCGTAACCGGCATAGAGGCGGGAGCGTTTGATACATCCACACTTATGGGTTTAACCTTGCCTAAAGGCGTAACAGAGATTCCCCAGCTTGCATTTTATAAAAATCAGTCATTAGAGTTTATCAGCGGAGAAGGAGTTGCAGAAATCGGGGAGAGTGCATTTGATCATTCTCGTATTATGTATGCCGAATTTCCAAATGCAAAAATACTTCGCGCAGCTGCTTTTTCCTGCACACATTATTTTTGCTGCGGGGACTTTACGAATGTTGAAGAAATAGAGTCTTATGTATTCGGAGAATCCGGTATCATTTCATTTGACGGACCGGCAGTTACAACAATATATGATGGTGCATTTATATACAACGACAGGCTTGAAACAATTTATCTTCCCCAATGCACAGAGTTTTTACCTTCGACTTCGGAGATGTTTTACGACTGCAATCGTCTTATAAGTATTAAAATGCAGGCAATTAGAGATTTGAGTTATACAAGTTTTGAAGATACCGGGATCGTCGAAGCTAACTTTCCGTCATTAGAAATAATAGGATCCGATACATTTGCCAATTGTTCCTATTTAACGACAATTGATTTGCCATCGATAGTTTCGATACCACATAGTGCTTTTGCCGGCGGCTATAATGTAAATTCAAAGCCGCGTATTTATTGTTTTGACCAAACAAAAAATATCGGTAAAAACGCTTTTGGAAAATACCGCACATCTCGTATAGAATTCTCACATCTGGAATCAGCAAAAAGCCTGCCACAGACAGAGGGCTGTATAATTTCTATGCCCTCAACATTTAGAGAGTGTACCGAAGACACCAAAGGCAGAAATTACAAGGTGTACGGCACTAAAGGTACTTATGCAGAGCAGTGGGCAAATGAAAACGGACACACATTTGTTGAAATCTCGCAGGACACTGCTGTGCTTACTCCACTGCCTGAAAAATACACCGATGCGGACGGAGTTTTAACCGCAGATGTAATCGGCTTTAACCGTACATATCAGTGGTACGGCAGTTTTACAGCAGACAATACTACAGGTGCACCCATTGACGGTGCAACGGATAAGGACTTTAACCCTATCGATTATCCTGCATACCCATACTATTATTGTGTTGTAACAAGTACAGATGTGGGATATGACTCAATCGAGATACGCACAGGCGTTTGCGAGAATACAACATTTGTGTCCGCTGATTATTCGGAATACGACAAAGTTGTGGCACAGGCAAAGGCACTTGACCGCAGTTTGTACACGGATTTGACCGAGCTTGATGAAGCATTGAGCGTAAATGTCAGCAATTTGCCTGTAAAAGACCAAGCAATTGTTGATGCTCAAACAGATGCAATTATCAACGCAATAAATTCACTCGTATACAAGCCTGCGGATTACACCGAATACGACAAAGCGGTTGCCAAAGCCAAAGGACTTGATAAAGAGAAATATGTTGATTTCTCGCAGGTTGAAAAGGAATTGGCTGTTGATGTCGGCGGCAGAAATATCACACAACAGGAGGAGGTAGACCTCCAAACAAAGGCGATACTTGCGGCGATAGATGCACTTGAAGAAAAGCCACAGGAACAGCCGATTATCAATCCCGAACAAGATAAAACAAGCGGCAACACAACACCGGATAAGCCCGGCAAAAACGAAAGTATGATTTCGCCCATGACAGGCAGCGAAACCTACACGGGTGTTTTCATAACCTTGGCGGCTCTTTCCTTTGCAACGGTATTGCTTGTTCGGAAGAAAAAAGATAATTAAATATATTTACGGCTACTAATAGTGCTTGGCTTCTAAAACACATTAGTATATTGTGTATATGAAAAGTTGGCAACAACAAGAATCCGAATAGCAAGGCATAAAAATATGGCAGGAATTAACCCTGCCTTGTGTCTATATAAACAGAAAATCCGAAACTGTTACCGATGATAACAAGTTTCGGATTATTCTTTGTTGGTGGAGGCGGCGGTAATCGAAACCGCGTCCGAAAATCTCTCCCCGCAACTTTCTACGAGCGTATTCGCTATATTAACATTCCCTCTGTCAAATGCCTAACGACAGGCGTTTGATTTTGGTAGCCTTGTTGTGTGTGATGAGCTACAAGGCGGTTACTCATTCACATTTACTGCTACTTGATGCTCCGTTCGGGACCGCAGTACTTCCCGAGGGAACAGCCGCCTAATTAGGCAGCAAGTAAAACTTCGTTTTTGTCGTTTATTTCTAAACTTTGAGGCTTTTATGGTGGTTCCTCGCCACCGCTCGCTTATTGCGTATCAAAATCCCCGTCGAAATCCTTTCGCCCCCATTTTTAGAATATATATAAATTATTATATATCAAAAATGAACACTTGAAACGGGTTGAGAAAATTTATCTCATTCGTTCCTTGATTTCTCTGTCGATTGATCTGTTCGCTTCTTTTTTTGCGGCAACATCACGCTTATCGTAAATCTTTTTACCCTTGCAAAGTCCGACCTTGATTTTTGCCTTTCCTTTATTGAAATAAACGGAGAGGGGAATCAAGGTTAAACCCTGTTGCTTGATTGTGCCGTATAGCTTATGAATTTCCTTTTTGTGCATAAGCAGTTTTTTCTTCCTGAGTGGGTCACGGTTGAAAATGTTTCCCTGCTCATAAGGGCTTATATGCATACCGTTTACGAATATTTCGCCGTTGTCGATACTGCACCAAGCGTCTTTAAGATTTACTCTGCCTTGACGAATACTCTTGACCTCAGTTCCGAACAACTCAATACCTGCTTCGTACTCCTCGAGCACAAAGTAGTCGTGATACGCTTTTTTATTTTGTGCAACTGTTCTGCTGTTTTCGTTCATAAGTCTACCTGTTATATCTCTCTACGCCATTCAAGAGCACGGGAAAGAGTGACCTCGTCCGCATATTCAAGCTCTGCACCTACGGGAATACCGTAAGCTAAGCGTGTAACCGTAATATCAAAGGGCTTTAGAAGCCTTGAAATGTACATTGCCGTAGCTTCGCCCTCAATAGTCGGGTCTGTTGCCATAATTATCTCTTTAACAGTATTGTCAGATAATCTTGACATTAAATCTTTAATTGTCAACTGCTCGGGACCTACGCCGTTCATAGGGGAGATAACTCCGTGCAAAACGTGATAAAGTCCTCTGTATTCGTGCGTTTTTTCAAGTGCGACAACGTCTCTCGGGTCGGAAACCACGCAGATAACGCTTCTGTCTCTCTTTTCACTCGCACAAATCGTGCATATCTCATTTTCTGTGAGATTTTTACAAATTTTGCATTGATGAATTTTGTCGTGAGCGTTCGTAATTGCATCGGTAAGGGACTGAATGTCCTTATCTTTAAGCGAAAGGACATAAAAAGCCAATCTCTCTGCGGATTTTGTTCCTATCGACGGCATTTTACGAAATTCTTCGACAAGCCTATCAAGTGCAGGGACATAGTTAGCCATTAAAACATACCGTTCATACCGGGAATGTTAATTCCTCCGGTAATCTTTCCCATTTCTCTTTCGGCTGTTTCGTCAGCCTTTCTCATTGCCTCGTTAAGTGCGGCAATAAGCATATCCTCAAGCATTTCAACATCCTCGGGGTCAACAACCTCGGGTTTAATTGTAACCTTTTTAACCTCGTGCGAGCCGTTAACTGTTACATCAACTGCTCCGCCGCCCGAAGAAGCGGAATATTCTGCAACTGCAAGCTCTTCCTGAAGAGTCTGCATATTCTGCTGCATTTCCTGAATCTTTTTCATCATATTTCCGCCTGCGCCTTGATTAGGTATTCTTGCTTTCATTTTTATATCTCCTTATTGTTCGATTATTTGAATATCAAGCCCTTTTGCACGTTCAAAAAGAGAGTCGAGAGGGCTCATATTTGACGTCGCTACGGGTGCTTTTTCTTTTTTTACAGGCTGTGAGTCTGTTACAAGGGAAATTTTCAAGTCTTGCCCCGTAACTTCCTTTATGGCATTGAGAACAACCTCCGAATGCTCTTTCTTTGTTATGAATTGCTGCAAAATCGGATTTGTCGGCTTAATGCACATACAACCGTCTTTAATATATGCTGTTGAATTATTGAGAAAGCTCATAATCATCGGGTCTGATTGCTGAACAATATCAAGAATGTCAGACCATTTCAAAAACGGCTTAATTTCTTCATTGCTTGAAACGGCAGGGGAGACGGGCTTAGGAGCTTCCGCCTGCTGTGAAACGGGAATTTCCGTTTTAACTGTTTCGTGTATCGGATTCGGCTCTTCCTTGATAATCGGAGCTTCGTCTACTGCTTTTTGTGGCTCTTTATGAGCGAAAAACGGATTTTCAGCCTTTTTCTCCGGAGCTGCTTTAACTGTAATGCTGCCTGAAGAAATTTTTGCTTCAAGCTCCGAAATCCTGCGAAGCAAAGCAGCGTTATCGCTTACAAGTTCAGGCGAGCAAAGCTTTATCATAACCATTTCGGCGGTTATTTTTTTGTTGTCGCCTTTTTTCAAATCATATACTGCATTGTTAAGCGTTTCCATAGCGGAAAGCACGGTAGCAAGTGAAAGCGACTGCGCCTGCGCTTTGATTTTTTCAGCCTCGGTATCCGACGCCAAAATCAAGCTTTTATACGTGGGAACAGTCAGGGTAATCATCATATTGCGGAAATGTGATATGAGCTCGGAAAAGAGCCGTTCCATATCACACGAATTTTCGTAAAGATTGTTAAGTATTTCAAGGGCAGAAGTGCAATCTCTGTCTCTGATTGCGTTAACAAGCGAGTAAATATGCTCTTTTCCTGCAATTCCTGCGGCGTCGCTCGCCAATTCTTCGGTTATTTTCTTGCCGTAAGACGCACATCTGTCAAGCAAAGAAAGAGCGTCACGCATACCGCCGTCGGATACCCTTGCGATAAGCATTGCACCCTCGTCGGTAAGGTCGATATTTTCCTGCTCGGCAACGTATTTCAGTCTGCTTGAAATATCCTCGGGGGAAATCCTTTTGAAATCAAATCTCTGACAACGTGAAAGAATTGTTGAGGGGAGCTTGTGAACTTCTGTTGTTGCAAGGATAAACTTAACATGTTCCGGCGGCTCTTCAAGTGTTTTTAACAAGGCGTTAAATGCACCCGTTGAGAGCATATGAACCTCGTCGATTATATATACTCTGTATTTCACGCTTGAGGGCATATAATTTGTTTCCTCACGCAAATCACGAATATTGTCAACGCCGTTGTTTGAAGCTGCGTCTATCTCCACAACATCAACAACTGAGCCGTCGTCAATTCCTCGGCACGAAGCACACTTGTTACAAGGGTTGCCGTTGACGGGATGCTCACAGTTTACAGCCTTTGCAAGAATTTTGGCACAGGTTGTTTTACCCGTTCCTCGTGAGCCTGTAAACAGATAGGCGTGAGACACTCTGCCTGTATCAACGGCATTCATCAGGGTTTTGGTAATATGCTCCTGACCGTAAACGTCGGTAAACACCTGCGGTCTCCACTTGCGGTAAAGCACCTGATACATTTCTTCACACCTTTACATAATAATAGCCTTAACTCGGTCATGCACCGTGCAGGCTTAACTGTATCGCACAGGCTGACCGTTTAATGCTGCTCGATTCCTCGCCTGACATGATTCACAGAGCGCTGTCGCACAGGACCAACACGGTACATGACCTAATTAAGGCATAATTATTATAATATAAAAAGCTCTCAAATGCAATAGAAAAATACAACATTATTGTTGTTATTCTTAAAAAAATTTGGTATAATACTCTTACTCGAATATAAAACCTATATCAGAGGAATGTTTATGTTTAATATTATACCTCAACCGAACGAAATAATTATTAAAAGCGGTCGCACCGGCTTCTTCCTTACCGAGGAGACAACCATTACAAAGGTTCCTCTTATTATTGATGAATTTCGTGATTTTGTCAAAAAGACTTTTGACATAAGACTTCACAGAGAAGAAAAAAACGAAAACTGTATTATTTTGACATATTCAGATGAAATTGAGGATGACGAGGGATACAGAATTGTTTGTGAGGACTCTGTTATTGAGATAATCGCAAAAACCGATTGCGGTCTTTTTTACGGCTTGCAGACTCTCAAGCAAATGCTTTTACAGAGCTTCGGGAAAATACCTGCTCTTGAAATTAACGATAAGCCGATGTATAAGTACAGAGGCTTTATGATTGACAGCGGAAGATATTGTCAATCGGTTAAGGAGATTAAGAGATTCGTCAATCTTATGGCAATGCACAAGCTCAATGTTTTCCATTGGCATTTGACTGAGGATCAGGGTTGGCGTGTTGAGATAAAGAAATATCCCGAACTTACCAAAAAAGGTCAGAAGCGTTCACATACGAATTTCGGCTTTAAGAGCTATGAGGGCTTTTTCACTCAAGAGCAGATTAAAGAGGTTGTTAAGTATTGCCACGATCGATTTATTAAGGTAATACCCGAGTTTGATATTCCGGGTCACACTGTTTCTGCGATTGCTTGCTATCCTTATTTGAGCTGCTTTGACAGGGATTTGAGCGTTGCAACTCATTGGGGCGTTAAGCACGATATTTTATGCGCAGGTAAGGAAAGTACATATAAATTTGTTTTTGATGTACTTGACGAGCTTATGGAGCTATTCCCCGATAAGATTATTCATATCGGCGGCGACGAAGCTGTTAAAATGCGTTGGAAGCTGTGCCCTAACTGTCAGGCATTGATGAAAAAAGAGGGAATAAGCAACGAGGACGTATTGCAGAATTACTTTATGTCCCGTGTAAACCGTTACCTCAATGAAAAAGGCTATACATCAATGATGTGGAACTTTGAATCGGAGGCGGGAACGGAGCTTCTTGATAAGAATATATATTGGAACGCTTGCTCGCTTGAAAGAAACAAAAAGCTTGTTTCCGATGAGCTGAAATCGGGCAGGACGATTGTGAATTCAAGCGTATTCCCGTATTATTTTGACTTTCCTCACGGCACAAACAGTCTTAAAAAGGTTTATGAGTATAATCCCGAAATTGAAGGCGGTCATATTTTAGGCGTTGAGGCGTCTCTTTGGACGGAATATGTTAAGACAAGAAATAAAGCGGATTATAATTTATTCCCGAGAATAGCGGCATTTTGCGAAACGGCGTGGTCGCAGCCGGAGGATAAAAGCTATGACAGATTTTTGTATTCTCTCGGAGAGTATTATGACTATCTTAATATCTATCATGTCAGATATGCGACATTGAAACAGGCTAATCCGTCAAGGTTAAGGTCTGACGTTGAAAAAATTGTATTCGGACGCAGGATTTTCCATTGGCAAGGGCTACACAATTTAATCGATGATGCGAAGGTACGTAAAATTGCTGAAAAATAAGCAATATAACAATAAATAAATTAACAGGGGTGTTAGTTTTGGCAAAGTATGTAATGGCATTGGATCAGGGAACGACAAGTTCAAGGGCAATTTTGTTCGATAAGAACGGAAAAATCGTTCTCAAATCACAACACGAGTTTAATCAGATTTATCCTAAGCCCGGTTGGGTTGAGCATAATCCTATGGAAATACTCTTCTCACAATTTCAGGCTGTTACCGAAGTGCTCAGCGAAAGACGAATTTATCCGTCCGATATTGCGGCGCTCGGTATTACAAATCAGCGTGAAACCACGATTTTGTGGGATAAGGGCACGGGAAAGCCGATTTACAACGCTATTGTTTGGCAGTGCAGAAGAACTGCCGACATTTGCGAGGAACTCAAAAAGGACGAGGAGTTTTGCAAGTACATAAAAGACCATACGGGTCTTGTAGTTGACGCTTATTTCTCGGCGACAAAAATCAAGTGGGTTCTTGACAATGTACCGGGTGCGAGAATACTTGCGGATGCGGGTCAGCTTCTTTTCGGTACGGTTGAGACTTGGCTTATTTGGAATTTGACAGCAGGTAAGGTTCACGTAACAGACTATTCCAATGCGTCACGAACAATGTTGTTCGACGTTGATAAGCTCTGTTGGGATGAGCATATTTGCGAAAAGCTCGATATTCCTATGTCGATTTTACCTAAGGCTGTTCCGTCAAGTCAGGTTTACGGTAAGGTTGAGCCCGGTATTCTCGGCTTTGAGGATCTTGTCGACATACCGATTGCAGGTGCTATCGGCGACCAGCCTGCCGCTTTGTTCGGTCAGGGCTGCTTTGAGGCAGGTCAGGCAAAGAACACCTACGGTACAGGCTGCTTCTTGCTTATGAATACAGGCGAAAAGAGAGTTGAATCCCATAACAATCTCGTTACGGGTGTTGCATGGGGTATCGGCGATAAGGTAACCTATGCGATTGAGGGCTCGGCATTCAACGCAGGCTCTGTAATTAAATGGTTGAGAGATGATTTACATGTTATCGACCACGCCGCAAGGTGTGACGAATTGGCGGAAAGTGTGCCGGACGCTGACGGAATTTATTTTGTTCCTGCGTTTACGGGACTCGGTGCGCCGTATTGGGATATGTATGCAAGGGGAACTATCGTGGGAATTACACGAGGCATTAACCGTGCGCATATTTGCCGTTCGGTGCTTGAAGCTATTGCTTTCCAAATGACAGACCTGCTTGAAGCCATGAAGCAGGATTCTGATATAAACCTTTACGAGCTTCGTGTTGACGGCGGTGCATCTGTTTCGAATGTTATGATGCAAATTCAGTCCGACCTTATCCGCACACCTGTTAACAGACCTAAAATGGTTGAAACGACGGCTCTCGGTGCGGCATATCTTGCAGGTCTTGCTGTCGGCTTCTGGAAGGATATTGACGAGCTTTCAAAAATCCGTCAGGTTGACAAGCTCTTTGAGCCTAAGATGGAAATTGAAAAACGCAACGAACTTTACCACGGCTGGCTTCGTGCTGTCGAACGTTCAAGAGATTGGATAGAACACTAAGCTTAAAACAAGGACTTCCATTTCCGAATTTTAAGCTTTAGGATATAATTTTTAGTATATTTGAGGTGCAAAATGGATTACGCAAAGGAATCTTTGAGACTCCACTACGAGTGGAAAGGAAAAATTGAGGTTAAGACAAGAGCAAAGGCGAACGATAAGGACGCTCTTTCTTTGGCATATACACCCGGTGTTGCTCAGCCGTGTCTTGAAATTCAAAAGGACATTTCAAAATCCTATGAGCTTACAAGACGTTGGAACACGGTTGCAGTCGTAACCGACGGTACGGCAGTTCTCGGTCTTGGCGATATCGGACCCGAAGCAGGTATGCCTGTTATGGAGGGCAAGTGCGTTTTGTTCAAGGAGTTCGGCGACGTCGATGCCATTCCGCTTTGTGTTCGTTCAAAGGATGTTGACGAAATCGTTAATTGCATTTTACTTTTGGCAGGCTCATTCGGCGGCGTAAACCTTGAGGATATTTCAGCACCGAGATGCTTTGAAATTGAAAGAAAGCTCAAGGAGAAAACCGATATTCCGATTTTTCATGATGACCAACACGGTACGGCTGTTGTCGTTGCGGCGGCTGTTATCAATGCGTTGCGTGTTGTTGACAAGAAAATTGAAGATTGCACCGCAGTATTTTCAGGTGCGGGTGCGGCAGGAATTGCGATTGCAAAGCTTCTTATTTCACAGGGAATTAAGAGCGTTATTATGTGCGACAGCAAGGGAATTATCTGTAAGGGCGATGAAACTCTCAATGACGCTAAAAAGGCAATTGCCGAGTTTACCAACCCTGAAAGAAAGACAGGCACTCTTGCCGATGCTATGAGAGGCGCAGATATATTTGTAGGCGTTTCGGCACCCGGTATTGTCAGCGAGGATATGGTTAAATCAATGGCGGATAAGCCTATTGTTCTTCCTATGTCAAATCCCGTTCCCGAAATTATGCCCGACCTCGCTAAAAATGCAGGTGCGGCGGTTGTCGGTACAGGCAGAAGCGATTTCCCGAATCAGATAAACAATGTTCTTGCGTTCCCGGGAATTTTCAGAGGTGCTCTTGATTGCAGAGCGAGTGATATTAACGAGGAAATGAAAATAGCGGCGGCGAGAGCGATTGCTTCTCTTGTTTCGGATGATGAGCTCAATTCCGAGTACATTTTGCCAAAGGCTTTTGACGAAAGAGTCGGCAAAACTGTTGCAAAAGCAGTTGCCGAGGCGGCAAAGGCTACCGGTGTAGCAAGAATATAATCAGAAAATTATAACACAAATAAAACAATAAAAGGAGATATAAATATGGCTTGTTTTGTAGTACCTGTTGCTGAGGCTGTTATTGCTACGGCTGCAAAAAAAGTAGTTGAAAAGAAAGAGGAGTCGGTTGCAAAGGAAGCTGCCGTCAGCACGATTGAAACCAAAAACGCTAACAAAATTCCGTTTTCACGAAAACTCGGTTGGTTAACCAAACTTCTTTGGGGAGGCTCATTCCTTCTTGCCTTTGAACACCTTTGGCACGGCGAGATTGTTCCTTATTTCCCGTTCTTGACAGCTATGAGCAATCCTGAGGATACGACTGAAATGCTTCACGAAATGGCAACCGTCGGTGTTACAATGGCATTGCTTGTGACTGCGGTTTGGTGCGTAATGCTTGTTGTTTCTTCGGTAATTGAAAAGAAAGCCCAAAAAACACAGCAGGATAAAATATCTGATTAAAGGAATTAAATATTATGACACTTTTAATTACAACTATTGCTGCGGCTGTGTGCACAGCTATTTGGTATAAAAACGCAGACAAGAACGAGCTTCGCCTTGATGTTCTTTGCTGGATGTTCTGGGGTGCTTCGATTATGTGGTTTGTTGATGCAATATTCGAGTACGCCGAAATGGGCAGTGAGTATTTTACTCCCGAGGCTTCGGATATGCTTAACGACACGTTTTTAGGTCTTTCTGTAATCGCTCTCGGACTTGTAGTTTGGACAGCAGTTCTTTTAATAAAAGATCCTAAGGGCGTTGTTAAGTCAAAACTCTTTAAGAGATAATAAAAGATAATATTTGAATTAAATTAAAACAGACCTGACTTTTGTCAGGTCTGTTTTTTATACAAAAATACGCTCTCAATCATAATATTGAGAGCGTTTGTGTTATTATTTGTAATCTCTTCCCGTTAAATAGTACCAAGCGGCAACATATTTGTCAGAAGAACGGGGACGCTTTGAAGATAAAAGATAATAGGTTGAGTCCTCATCTATAATAACAAGGTTTTGTGATGAAGCGTTTTGAACTCTTTTAAGCTTATCAAGCTTGAGGACGATTGTGTTTTCTTCTTCAACAAGCTCAAAGCGATCCTTGTAAAGATTGATTGTTGTATGCTCTGAAAGAGTGTGAGGCTCATTGTTGATAACGGTTGAAACGGTCTGTTCCTCTTCGGAAAGAATTACACCGTCGTCAGCAGATAACAGTATGTTTTTCCATTCTTTTCTCTGCCATTTATCCCAATTGAGAACGTTATCAAAGATAACCTCGTTTTTATCACTGTGCCAAAAAGCGTCTTCGCCCTGAGTCAGAGTATAACCGCATTCGCAGGTGAATTCATCATCCTTTGAATGAAGCGTGTCAACCTGATGGCATTTAGGGCAAACATAGAGAAGTCTCTCAGCATATTCTGCAAGCTTCTCGCCGGAATAGGTGTGCGGATTTTTTCTTTGCTCCTCATATGCGTTGACATAAATATCACGCTTGATTATCTCGTTTATTTCGTCAACGGAATATTTACTCAATTCCTCTGGACTGTATTCATTTACAACTTTTCCGTGCACGGGGCCGTTTCTGCCGACATGTGCCCATCTCGGCTTGCGAAGATATCCGCCGACTGTTCTGAATGTTATAAGAGCAACTCCGGAATCCTTAACAAGCTTGCCGGTATTAGGGGAAATATAGCCCGTTTCGCCGTTTGTTGTAACCATACCCTCGGCGTGAAGTCCTACGGGAATATCTGCTCGAAGGTTTTCGAGAATTTCTTCAACCAACATATCAGAAGATTTGTTTCTTTCTTTTACAATAACACCTTCAAGTGTTCCGAGAAGAAATTTTGCAATCGGATTAAGTCTTAAAAGGAAATCGGCAGCTACAAATCGAATGTATCTGTTTAACGCAACCATTTGATAACCCGGATCGAATATGTCTGTGTGGTTACCGATAATAATAAAGGTTTCGTGCTTAGGGGTGTACGGTTCGACAGTTGCATGAAGATTTTTCATAAGCTTCGGTGCTACAACCGCAATCATAACCTTAATAAATCTTTTTGCCGTTCCGTAGTATCTTCTGATTCTTTTTCTGCTTTTAGGCTTATCCATTCTTTTCTGCTTCCTCTTCAAGTGTATGATATGCTACCTTACCTACAAGTGTTCTCGGCAAAGCGTCTCTGAACTCAATTTCCTTAGGCCACTCATATCTGTCAAGATAAGGCTTGCAGAAGTCCTTAATTCTTTCTTTTTCGCCTGCGGTTGCGGGAACGCCCTCATTAAGAACGATATAAGCTCTGATTTTTTGCATTTTATACGGGTCTTTTACGCCGATAACACAGCAATAGTTAACGTCGGGGCACTTGTCAATAACATCCTCAATTCTTGACGGATAAACATTGTAACCGCTTGTAACGATCATACGTTTAATTCTCTGCTTGAAGTAAACAAAGCCTTCGTCATCCATATAGCCCATATCGCCCGTGAAGAGCCATTTTGTGCCGTTTTCGTCATATTTAAGAGTGTCGTTTGTCTCTTGCTCCTCTTTAAGATAGCCGAGCATAAGAGTAGGACCTGAAAGAATAATTTCTCCGTCCTTGCCAAGCGGAACTTCGTTAAATGTACCGGGTTCAACGATTTTATATGTTGTATCACGCAAGGGGAGACCGATACTGCCGGGCTTTGAACGGTCAAAGGGTGTAACACAGCTTGCCGTAACACATTCCGTAAGACCGTAACCCTCACGGATTTGAATGTTTGCGTTGTGATCTCTCAAGAATTTATCGGCCTTCTTTTTAAGTTCGGGGCTTAAAGCATCGCCGCCCGAGAATACGCCGACAAGGAAAGAAAGATCCTGACCGTTGAAGCGATCTGTCTCAAACAATGCCTGATAAAGAGTCGGAACGCCTGCAATGAAGTTGGGCTTTTTCTTTAAAACTGTTTTTGCATAAGAATCGGTTGTAAACTGCGGCATAAGTATGCAACGAGCACCGTTAATAAGTATTGTGTGAATACCGATACCAAGACCGAAGCCGTGGAAAATCGGCATAACCGAAAGGAACGAGCATTTGTCGTTGAGATTAACGCCGCAAATTTCAGCAATTTGCATACCGATAGCATTAAAGCTCAAGTCAGAGAGCATAATACCTTTTTGCTTTCCGCTTGTACCGCCGCTGTAAAGAATAACGGCAGTTTCATCTTTTCTGTAATCAACAGGGGGAAGCGTAACTCCTTTGCCTGATTTTACAAGGTCAGTCCAAAGGAAATCTCCTTTTCTGTCGGGGTATTTCATATTTTTGGTGTTCTTTGCAACGCAGTAAACAACACCAAGAGGAAGCGGTAATTCGTCCTGAATTCTTGCAACGATAATTCTTGCGTTTGTGCTTGATTCGTCAACCGCCGCCTTGACCTTTTCATAGAACATATCCATAGTAAGAATCATTTTGCTCTCTGAAAAATCAAGATAGAAAGTGATGTTTTTCTGTGCCGAAAGGGGATGCACCATATTTGCGATAGCACCGATTCTGTTAAGTGCATAAAGGCAAATAATTCCCTGCGGAGTGTTAGGCATACAAATTGTAACCTTATCGCCACGCTTAATGCCGTTTTTTACAAAGCCTCTTGCGGCGTCTTCAATATGCTTTACAAATTGAGTATATGTAGTAAGCTTGCCCTGAAAGTCATATGCTATAGCCTTCGGGTAAGTATTTTTTGCCATTTCAACGGCACCGAACATTGTAGTCTCGGGGTACGGATGTACTTGTGGGATGGGATCAAGTTTGCTTCTTTCCATTTCTTCTCCTCGGTTCCTTTTAATAATCACATAATATTATAGTCAATTTAATGACCGATTGCAATATTAAAACATTAAATTATGAACTGAGTATAAATAAAAGGAAAAAAGGAGCAAAATTTTGCTGATAAATTTAATAATTGTCGGCGAAATGGAATTATATCTCATAGTGTATGGAGGTGGCTTGCTGCCGCTGAGGAAATTAGCGTATTTATAATAACTTTCGGTACATAACCAATTGAAAATTTAGCACAAACACAGGCTCCCTCTGACGGGCAACATATGCGACCGCCGCCTGTGGCGGATAAAGGGAGCATTTGTTGGCGCAGCGGTCGATTTTGTGCGGCGCTCCAAGCCGCATAAACAAAATCGGGATACCGCAAGAGGGCAATAGCTGTTGAGCGTAGCGAAACTGAGGGAGTTAAAAAGATTATTTCAAATTATAAAAACTACCTCAGTCATTTTTCTGCGAAAAAATGACAGCCCCCTCAAAGATGGGGCGGAAGCGCGAATTGAATTTGATATTGAATTCGGACAGGGCTTGCCCCTGTCCGCAACAAATTATATATTAAATCAAATAAACGGACAACCCTTGCGGTTGTCCGTTTATTTTAATGTCATTTTATATGAAAATTTTCACAAGCTACGAATCAATAGTTGAAATTCCCATTGTAATTTCTTCAAGCACATCAAGGAGCACCTTAACCGTGTCAAGCGATGTAAAGGTTGTAATTCCGTTTTCAACAGCGCAGTTTCTGATTGCAACGCCGTCCTCATAGTGAACGCCTGAGAGAATAGCCCTTGTGTTCACAATATAACTGACATAGCCTGCTCTTATCGCTTCAAGGATTTCCGTACTACCCTCGCTAAGCTTTTTCAAAACTCTTGTTCTTATACCGTGAGCCTTTAAGAAATCCGCAGTACCGATAGTCGCCTCAATATTAAAGCCCATATCGTAAAAGCGTTTTACAAGCGGCAGTGCTTCCTCTTTATCCTCGTCGGCAAGGGTAACAATGACAGTACCGTAGTTTTGCAGCTTTAACCCCGAGGCGATAAGAGATTTGTACATAGCTCTGTGAAGCTTATCATCATAACCGATAGCCTCGCCGGTTGATTTCATTTCGGGTGAAAGATATGCGTCCATACCACGAAGCTTTGAGAACGAAAAAGCGGGGGATTTGACATACCAACGATTTTTTTCTTTGGGATAAAGCTCGAAAATTCCCTGTTCCTTTAAGCTTATTCCGAGAATTGCATAAGTCGCAATATCCGCAAGTGAATAACCTGTGGATTTTGAAAGAAAAGGAACTGTTCTTGACGAACGTGGATTTACTTCGATTATATAGACATTCTCGTTTTCATCAACGATAAATTGTATGTTGTAAAGACCGACAATGCCGATTCCCAAGCCGAGCCGCTTTGCATAGTCAAGGATGGTGCCTTTTACCTTGTCAGATACGCTGAAGGTCGGATATACGCTCATAGAGTCTCCCGAGTGAACGCCCGTTCTTTCGACAAGTTCCATAATTCCGGGGATAAATACATCCTTTCCGTCGCAGATAGCGTCAACCTCAAGCTCTTTACCTTTAATATATTTATCAACCAATACGGGCTTGTTTTCGTCAATCTCAACAGCTGTTTTAAGGTAGTGACGAAGGTCAGCCTCTTTTGCGACGATTTGCATTGCTCTGCCGCCTAAAACAAATGACGGGCGCACAAGCACAGGGTAACCGATTTCTTTTGCGGCACATATTCCGTCCTCAATGTTAGTAACGGCACAGCCCTTTGGCTGCGGAATATTAAGCTCAACAAGCAGCTTTTCAAATAAATCTCTGTTTTCGGCTTTATCTATTGCCGCACAGTCCGTTCCGATAATTTTTACACCGTATTCGTCAAGCGGCTCTGCAAGATTTACAGCCGTCTGACCGCCGAGAGAAACAATAACGCCGTCAGGACTTTCAAGAGCTATAATGTTCATTACGTCCTCAACGCACAGAGGCTCGAAATAGAGCTTGTCGGAGGTTGTGTAGTCGGTTGAAACGGTTTCGGGATTATTGTTAATTATTATAGCCTCGTAGCCAGCTTCCTTAATTGTCTTTACGGCGTGAACGGTTGAGTAGTCGAACTCTACCCCTTGACCTATACGAATCGGACCTGAACCGAGAACAATTATTTTTTTACGGTCGGACACAACAGACTCGTTTTCCTCTTCGTAGGTTGAGTAAAAATAGGGAACATAGCTTTTGAATTCGGAGGCGCACGTGTCAATCATCTTGTATGTAGGCATAATACCGTGCTTTTTACGCAATTCAAAAATTTCTCTCGGTGTCATATCCCAGAGATAGCCGATTTCAATATCGGAAAATCCGTTTTTCTTTGCATATTTAAGATAATCAACGCTACCGATGTTTGCTTTCAATTCTCTTTCAATATCAACAATATTCCTTATTTTTCTTAGGAATAAAAGGTCGATTTTTGTAAGCGAATTCAGCTCTTCGACGGATATGCTTCTGCGTAACAGCTCAGCAAGTGCAAAAATTCTGTCGTCAGTGCCTATTTTGATATATTCACACAAGTCATCGGTAGACATATCGTCAAATTTAGCTATATGGAGATGATACGCACCTATTTCAAGTGAGCGAACAGCTTTTAACAGGCTTTCCTCAATCGTTCTGCCTACGCTCATAACCTCGCCTGTTGCTTTCATTTGTGTACTCAAGGAATTATTTGCATCTGTGAATTTGTCAAACGGAAAGCGTGGCATTTTCGTTACAACATAGTCAAGTGCAGGCTCAAATGAAGCAAGTGTATTTGCAAGATGAATTTCATCAAGGCACAGACCAACGCTTATTTTGGCGGAAACTCTTGCTATCGGATAACCGCTTGCCTTTGAAGCGAGTGCCGAAGAACGTGATACTCTCGGGTTTACCTCGATAAGATAATATTGGAACGATTTCGGGTCAAGCGCAAACTGAACGTTACAGCCGCCCTCAATTTTCAAAGCTCTGATTATTTTAAGTGCGCTGTCACGGAGCATATGGTATTCCTTGTTTGTAAGCGTTTGCGAGGGACAAACGACAATTGAGTCGCCCGTATGTATTCCGACAGGGTCAATATTTTCCATATTACAAATTGTGATAGCGGTATCCTCCGAGTCACGGATAACCTCATATTCAATTTCCTTGTAACCCTTGACGCTTTTTTCAATAAGCACCTGATGAACAGGGGATTGAGCTAACGCATTTTTTATAAGCTCTGTAAATTCCTCTCTGTTTTCGGCAAAGCCGCCGCCCGTTCCGCCGAGTGTGAACGCAGGTCTCAAAACAACGGGATAACCGATTTCTTCTGCAACCTTAAAGCCCTCTTCTTCTGTGTTTGCAATTTCAGACGGGAGAATCGGCTCGCCTATGTTAACGCAAAGCTCCTTGAAAAGCTCTCTGTCCTCGGCTTTTTTAATGCTGTCGCTTTTTGTGCCGAGCAGCTCGACGTTACATTCACGAAGAACGCCCTTTTCCTCAAGCTGCATTGCAAGATTAAGTCCTGTCTGTCCGCCTATACCTGCTAAAATAGCGTCGGGACGTTCTTTTCTAACGATTTTAGCAATGTATTCAAGAGTCAGCGGCTCCATATATACCTTATCCGCTATTGTGGGGTCGGTCATAATGGTAGCAGGGTTTGAGTTGCAGAGAATTACCTCGTATCCCTCTTCTTTAAGTGCAAGGCAAGCCTGTGTGCCGGCATAATCAAATTCAGCTGCCTGACCTATAACAATAGGACCCGAGCCGATAACAAGAATTTTATTTATATCAGTTCTCTTAGGCATTTCGGCTTTCCTCCATCAAATTTATAAATTTATCAAACAGATAAGTGCTGTCCTGCGGACCGGGTGCGCTTTCGGGATGATACTGAACGGCAAATACCTTGTCTTTTTTACATTCAACGCCCTCTACGGTATCGTCAAGAAGATTGATATGCGTTACGGTAAGCTCAGTGTCGTTCAAGCTGTTCTTTTCAACCGAATACGAATGGTTTTGCGAGGTTATTTCCACTCTGTTTGTCAAGAGATTTCTGACAGGGTGGTTGCCGCCACGATGACCGAATTTGAGCTTATACGTCTTTGCACCGTATGCGAGCGAAATTATCTGATGACCGAGACAAATTCCGAATATCGGGCAAAATCCACGCAAGCTTTTAATTGTGTTTATAACTTCGGGGACATCCGTCGGATTGCCCGGACCGTTTGAAATAAAAATGCCGTCGGGGGAGAGCGACTTTATAACCTCGCTGTCGGTATCAAACGGAACTGCGGTAACATTGCAGCCGACACGGTTAAGCTCTCTGACTATGTTTTGCTTCATTCCGCAGTCAATGGCAACAATGTGAAATTTTGCGTTATCAACATTGTAGGTCGTAATCTTTTTTCTGCTGACACGGCTTACTGCGTCGTGCGGTACTTCTGTACTTGAAAGGATTTTTAATCCGTCCTCAACCGATGTTTCGGCAGAGGTTAAAAGAGCTTTACAACTGCCGAAATTTCTTATTTCACGTGTGAGCTTTCTTGTATCAACTTGAGAAATACCCGCTATGCCGTATCTGAGCATAACATCCTCAAGCGTTGCCGTGCTTCTGAAATTAGACGGTTCAGGATTGTATTCTCTGACTATCAAAGCACTTACGGTAGGGGTTTCGGTTTCGTAGTCATCGTCTGCCATACCGTAGTTTCCGATAAGCGGATATGTAAACACGATGCCCTGATCGGTGTAGGACGGATCGGAAAGAATTTCCTGATATCCTACCATAGAAGTATTAAAAACGATTTCCACAACCTTGTCGCTTTGGTCAGCAAAGCCTATGCCGAGGTACTGTGAGCCGTTTTCCAAAATTATTTTTCTATCGGGCTTTTTAATCATTGCTTACTCCTCCTGCTTTCGAGAGAGGCACCGATAAAGCCTTCAAACAACGGATGAGGTTTATTTGGTCTTGATTTGAATTCGGGATGAAATTGAACACCTACATAAAACGGTCTGTCGGACAATTCAACCGTTTCAACAAGTCTGCCGTCGGGAGATAATCCGCTGAGGGTCAGACCTGCCGATGTCAACGCTTCTCTGTATTCGTTGTTAAACTCGTATCTGTGACGGTGGCGTTCTGAAATTTCGGTGGATTTATAGCATTTTTCCATTGTGGTATTAGGCTGAATACAGCAAGGATAAGCACCGAGACGGAGAGTACCGCCCTTGTCAATATCATCACTCTGACCGGGCATAAAATCAATCACCTTGTTTTTGCAAAGCTCGTCGAATTCTCCCGAATGTGCATCGGAAATTCCCGCAACATTGCGAGCGTACTCGATAACCGCAATTTGCATACCGAGGCAGATACCGAAATACGGAATAAAGTTTTCTCTTGCATATTGCGCTGCAAGTATCATACCCTCAATACCTCTTGAGCCAAAGCCGCCCGGTACGATAATTCCGTCAAGATCTGCCAATACATCATTTACCGTTTCTTTCGTGATTGTTTCCGAGTCTATCCAATGGATATTTATATGAGAGTTGTGGGTATAGCCTGCGTGCCTTAATGCTTCGGCAACCGACAAATAGGCGTCATGCAGCTGCACGTATTTTCCGACAAGTCCGATGTCAACCGTATATTCTCTTTCCTTTATTCGCTTAACCATACTCGTCCATTCGTCAAGGTCGGCCTTCGGAGCATCAATACCGAGTTCACGGCATACAACACTTGAGAAGTTCGCTTTTTCAAGCATTAAAGGTGCTTCGTAAAGACAGGGGAGAGTTATGTTTTCGATTACGCAGTCGGGCTTTACGTTACAGAACATTGATATTTTCTGAAAAATGGATTTTTCAAGGGGCTCGTCGCAGCGGAGGACTATTATGTTCGGGTTGATACCCATACCTTGTAATTCCTTGACAGAATGTTGTGTGGGCTTTGATTTATGTTCGTCGGAGCCGCTTAAAAACGGTACAAGCGTTACGTGGATAAACAAGCTGTTTTCACGTCCGACCTCAAGTGAAATCTGCCTTACCGCTTCAAGAAACGGCTGGCTTTCAATGTCGCCGATTGTTCCGCCTATTTCGGTAATTACAACGTCTGCATCTGTTTTTTTGCCGACGGAATATATGAATTCCTTTATCTCGTTTGTAACATGGGGAATTACTTGAACTGTCGAGCCGAGATATTCGCCACGTCTTTCCTTGTTAAGAACATTCCAATAAACCTTACCTGTTGTGAGGTTAGAATATTTGTTTAAGTCCTCATCGATAAATCTTTCATAATGCCCGAGGTCAAGGTCGGTTTCAGCACCGTCCTCGGTAACGTAAACCTCGCCGTGCTGATACGGGCTCATAGTGCCGGGGTCAACGTTGATATACGGGTCAAGCTTCTGCGAAGCGACCTTTAAGCCTCTTGATTTCAAAAGTCTGCCGAGCGATGCGGCGGTAATTCCTTTTCCGAGTCCCGATACAACACCGCCTGTTACAAAAATGTACTTTGTCATAATTTTCACCTAACCTTTTTTATTTTCACTGATTTTGTTTTCAAACCTTGATTTTTCGGAGTGTACAGACGGACACACGGGGTATTTACCGTCGAAACAAGCTGTACAGAAGCCTGTGTCTTTTCCTGTGAGAAGCCTTACATCCTCCATTCGCAGATAACCGAGCGAGGTAACGCCGATTATTTTTGCTATTCCGTCAATTGAGTGCTTATTTGCTATGAGTTCCTTTGCGTTGTCAATGTCTGTTCCGTAGTAGCAGGCGGATACAAAGGGCGGAGCGCTTATTCTCATATGTATTTCCTTAGCTCCCGCCGCCCACAACAAATCAACTATTCGTCTGCTTGTTGTTCCTCTGACTATCGAGTCGTCAACGAGAACTATTTTTTTGCCTTTGATAATTTCCTTGATAGGATTTAATTTTATATTAACGCCTTTTTCTCTTGAGCTTTGCTCGGGAGCGATAAATGTTCGACCGATATACTTGTTTTTTGTAAATCCGATATTATACGGAATTCCCGATTCTGCCGAGTAGCCGAGTGCCGCTTCAAGTCCGGAATCGGGTACGCCGACAACAATATCCGCATCGACGGGATATGCCTTTGCAAGAAATCTTCCTGCTTGCTGACGTGCCATTGATACGCTTACGCCGTCAATAACCGAATCGGGGCGTGCAAAATAAATATATTCAAACACACAAAGACTTCTCGGTGTTAAATTGCAATGTGATGTGTCAAAATGTATTTTTCCATTTTCGACAACAGCAATTTCACCGGGAAGTAAATCTCTGATATGTTTTGCGTTTACGGCATCGAGAGCACAGCTTTCGGAAGCGAAAACTATTGAGCCGTCCTGCATTTGTCCGTAGCATAAGGGGCGAAAACCGTTTGGGTCCCTGACCGCTATAAGCTTTGACGGCGACGAGATAACAAGGGAATATGCTCCCTTGATAATGTCCATTGCGGACGATACGGCTTGCTCGATTGAACCGCATTGAAGCCTTTGCTGAACTATAATATATGCGATAACCTCTGTATCCGTTGTTGTGTGAAAGATAGCTCCTTTTTCTTCGAGCATTTCCCTCAATTCAAAAGAGTTGGTAAGGTTGCCGTTGTGCGACAGAGCCATTTTACCCTTGTTATGATTTACCACAATCGGCTGAATATTTTCGGCACTGTCGCTGCCTGTCGTGGCATAACGAACATGACCGACAGCTATGCTGCCTTGCCCGAGTGAGTCTAAATCATTTTGAGAAAAGGCGTCGGAAACCAAACCGAGAGCCTTCTTTACCGAAAAAACGCCGTCATCGTTTACGACAATTCCTGCGCTTTCCTGACCTCGGTGCTGTAAAGCGTAAAGTCCGTAATAGGTTGTCCTTGCGACGTCCGACACAGTTGGGGAATAAACTCCGAAAACGCCGCATTCTTCATGAATGGTGTTAAACATATAAAACCGCTTTCTATATAAACGTTTCGGGCTTCCGTAAAAATACGAAAATCCGAAACGCTTTTAATTATATTATTTTACGCTGAACAGTATATCGCCGTATGAGGGATAAGGCCAAAACTCTTTTGCCGTGCAGGTCTCTGCCTCGTCGCACAAGCTGCGCACCTCTTCCATCTTGGGAATAAGACTGTCACGAATAGCGAATGACTCTTTACCGATATCGGTATAATCTGAAAGTGAAGCAAGTATGCTTTCAAGCTCCTCTGTCTTGATAGCTATATTGTCATTGAGCATTGAAAGCTTTTTGAGAACACTTGTTTCATATGAACAGGGGATCGAGCTGTCTGCAAGCTTTTTGTTCTTAATTGCTTTTGCAAGCTTTGCCGTGTATTTTGCGATTGCAGGGGAAATGTCGGTTTTTGACATTTCAATCATTGTTGATGCTTCAATGGAAACAGCCTTGCAATAGTTTTCGAGCATTATTTCACATCTTGAATTAAGCTCCGCAACGGTAAATACCTTGTGTGAGGTCAACATATCAACATTTTTCTTGTCAAGAAGATGAGGCATTGCGTCGGGTGTGGTTTTGAGATTTGATAAGCCTCTTTCTTCGGTAGCCTCTTTAATCCAAGCGTCGTCATATCCGTTGCCGTTGAAAATTATACGCTTATGGTCTTTAATGGTTTTCCTAATCATTTCATGAAGCTTTTCTTCAAAGTTATCGGCGTTTTCAAGCCTGTCTGCATAGATTTTAAGGCTTTCGGCAACAGCTGTGTTAAGCATTATGTTTGCACAAGCGATACTGTTTGATGAGCCGAGCATACGGAATTCAAATTTGTTTCCCGTAAATGCGAACGGAGAAGTACGGTTACGGTCTGTTGTATCTCTGTTGAATTTCGGAAGAACGTCAACGCCGAGCTTTAATTTGGTCTTTTTAGCGTTTTCATAAGGTGTATCATTTTCGATAGCTTCAAGGACGCCGTTCAATTCATCGCCGAGGAACATTGAAATAACAGCAGGGGGAGCTTCGTTTGCACCGAGACGGTGGTCGTTTCCTGCGGTTGCTACAGAAAGTCTTAAAAGATCCTGATAGTCGTCAACAGCCTTGATAACGGCACAAAGGAAAAGCAAAAACTGTGCATTTTCATACGGGGTGTCTCCGGGAGATAAAAGGTTTACGCCTGTATCTGTTGAAATAGACCAGTTGTTGTGCTTACCGCTTCCGTTTACGCCTGCAAAGGGCTTTTCGTGAAGCAAGCATACAAGTCCGTGCTTAGTGGCAACCTTCTGCATTATTTCCATTGTAAGCTGATTGTGGTCTGTTGCAATGTTGGTGGTTGAATAAATCGGAGCTAATTCGTGCTGTGCGGGAGCTACTTCGTTGTGCTCTGTCTTTGCAAGAATACCAAGCTTCCAAAGTTCGTTGTTAAGATCCTCCATATATTCGGCAACCTTAGGCTTGATAACACCGAAATAGTGGTCGTCCAATTCCTGTCCTTTGGGAGATTTTGCTCCGAAAAGCGTTCTGCCTGTAAAACGAAGATCGGGACGCTTGTCATACATTTCTTTTGTTATAAGGAAATATTCCTGCTCGGGACCCACCGATGTTCTGACGCATTTTACATCATCGTGTCCAAAGAGCTTGAGTATTCTCAAAGCCTGTACATTCAGAGCTTCCATTGACCTTAAAAGAGGAGTTTTCTTGTCAAGTGCTTCTCCGCCGTATGAGCAGAAGGCAGTCGGTATGCAAAGAGTTTTGCCCTTAATGAAAGCATAGGAGGTAGGGTCCCAAGCGGTATAGCCTCTTGCTTCAAAGGTTGCTCTTAAACCGCCCGAGGGGAATGATGACGCATCAGGCTCGCCCTTGATAAGCTCTTTTCCGGAAAATTCCATAATAACTCCGCCGTCGGGCGAGGGAGAAATAAAGCTGTCGTGCTTCTCTGCAGTAATACCGGTTAAAGGCTGAAACCAATGTGTGTAATGTGTTGCGCCGTTTGCTACTGCCCAATCCTTCATAGCGGTTGCAACAGCGTTTGCTACCGTAATATCAAGCTGCACACCCTCATCGATAGTTCTTTTAAGCGAGGCGTAGACATCATCTGAAAGATTTGCTCTCATAACTCTGTCGTCAAATACTTTACATCCAAAAAATTCGGGTACGGTTTTCATAGTAATTCCTCTTTTCTAATAAAATTAAAGGCAACTGCACCCCAAAATACATTTGAGCGCCGTTGCCTTTTATTGTAAAAATAGAGATAGGGCGTCTTTAAGCCCTAAGACTTAAAGACGCCCTTGTCTTTATGCAAGAAATTATACTACCGAGAAAAAACGTTGTCAAGAAAAAATTATTATTTTTTTATAATTTTTTTGTGAGCAAAGCATTATTAAATCCACAGTCGTAAAATTCATAAAATCCGCACTTTTTATAAAAACGGTAAGCACTTGAATTTCTGTTTATTCCGCATACGGAAAGATGGGAACAACCGCTTTTCTTCAGATGTTCACAAAGCGTGTTTATCAACTCGCTTCCGTAGCCTCTGTGTTGATATTCGGGTAAAATATCAATATGCAAATGAACGGGATACTTTTTCATTTTTCTCATTTGCATAAGATATAAAATCAAGACAGAGCATGAGGGAAAATACGTTTTTGCAACACGCCTTAAATAAATATCTCTGTTCTTCTTAACGAATTTGTTGTAGTCCGCACTGCAAAGAATATATCCGACTGCTTTTCCGTCGCCGTTGTCCAATACAAATATATTTTCAGGCTCTTGCTGTGTGAAATAATCATTGTAAATTATCGGTACACATTCCAAAAGCTTTTTATTCTTTTTGAATGTCGGGTCGGCGGTTTCAATGCATATGCTTCGCACTGCGTTTCTGTCAGAGGAAACGTATTTTCGTACAAAAGGCTCTTTTCCCATATTCATCTCCGTAAAGTCAATTACTGAAATTTCGTTTGGCTTGCTTGATTGCCGCTTCGTTACAAACGGTCATAAGACACAAAAGAGCTGCTAAAACATAAGGCACTATTTTGAAGGTAGTGCCCGTTGCGGCATAACCGAGGCTTAACTGAAATGCAAATCCGACGGCATACGCACCGCCCATATGAAAGCCCGTTAAATCAGCCGAAAATTCCTTGCCGAAGCGAGAGGGAACGGCGTGTAAAACGCTCGGAAATACAGGTCCGAAGCCTAAGCCTAAGAAAAACAAACCGATAAGTGCCTTGCTTCCGATAGGTAGAATTAAAATAAGCATACCGACGAAGGAAGCAACTGCACCAATTCTTATCATATTGTTGTCGCCGAGTTTGTCTGAAACAAAGCCCGAGAGCAATCGACCTGTCATTATTCCGCCGAAATATACAGAAACCCATTTTGCCGCAACATCAGCACCTATCGAATAGACGTTGACGGCATAGGAAGCACCCCAAGTGCCGACAATGAACTCCATTGAGCAGTAAAATCCGAGTGCTAGAATGCTCGGCAATAAGCCTTTGAAATTTGATAGCTTCAGCTTCTTTTTTTCGCTTTCTTCAATGTATTCCTGTGAGCTTTCCTTGTCCTTTTTTATCCATTTCGGCAGCATAATTCCGACTGCGGCGGCAATTGCAAACTGAATGACGGCAAGAACACGGTAGCCGTTTCTCCAATTTCCTTGTTCTCCGCCTAAAAACGCCGACATAATGGCGGGACTTAGCGTAACACCGACACCCCAAAAAGCGTGCAGCCAGGACATATGCCTTGCCTTGAAGTGCAGGGAAACATAGTTATTAAGACCTGTGTCGATAGCACCTGCACCGTAGCCCATAACGACAGCAAAGAGCATCATAACCCAAATGTTCGGAGAAAAGCTCATTCCGATAAGTCCTATTGCCGTGAGAAGTATCGAAAAGAACGTTAGCTTCGGTGTTCCGAATTTTCGAAGTACGATTCCCGCAACAAAGCTTGCGCCGCCCGAGCATATGCCTGTAATAATGCTGTAAATTGAGGCAAACGACTCTGCAATTCCGAATTCGGTATGTACAACGGGCCAAGCGACGCCGAAAACGCTGTCAGGTAAGCCTAACGAAATAAAGACTACATATATCAGTACAAGTATTGAAATCAAGATAATTCTCCTAAATTATAGATTAAAGCACACATTCCATCGTTCTGTGTTCAATTCCTGCGTCGAGAAAGACGTCGGAAACGCAGACAAAGCCGCAGCTCTCATAAAAAGGAATAGCGTGACATTGTGCACCGAGCGTGATTTTACTGTTGCCACGCTTTTTACATTCTTCTTTCAAAAATGACATTGCGGCATAACCGAAGCCTTTTCCACGCATTTCGGGAAGAACGCAAAGCCGTTGCATATGCGCAATTTCCGGCTTGTCATATATTAAACGAAAGGTACCTACGTTAGTGCCGTTGTCGGTTATCAAAAAGTGCTCGCACTCTGAATTACTTCTGTCATAATCGTCAATTTCAAGCTCTGTCGGGACATTTTGTTCATCAATAAACACTTTTCTTCTTATTTCAAGACAAGCATTTATATCGTCTGTCTTGATGATTTTAATATTATTCGATACCGACAAATTCATATCCTGCCTTTTCCACAGCTTCTTTAATTTTGTTACTGTCAACCGCACCGCTTGCCTTTATGACAGCCTGTGCAGTTTTGAAATCTGCTGTAACCTCCGTTACATTTTCAAGCTCTTCAAGAGCTGTTTTAACGTGATTTTCACAATGCGGACACATCATACCGTTGATTTTAACTGTAATTTCCATTTCTTTATTCTCCTTTTTTGAATGGGATTTATTGATTTTTCGGTCATGCTTCATGCTGTAAATTTTACAGAAATTCAATCTTAAAGCGTTCATTACAACGCAGAAGCTCGACAAGCTCATTGCCGCCGCACCAAACATAGGGTTTAATGTAATGCCGAATTTTACAAATAAGCCTGCTGCAAGCGGTATTCCGATTGAATTGTAGAAGAATGCCCAAAATAAGTTTTCGTGAATATTTTTGAGCGTATTGCGGCTAAGTCTTATTGCTGCCGGTACGTCCCTTAGACTGCTTTGCATCAATACGATATCGGCGGAGTCAACGGCAATATCCGTGCCTGCCGCAATAGCCATTCCGATATCTGCACGGGTAAGGGCAGGGGCATCGTTTATTCCGTCGCCTACCATTGCAACCGAGCCGTTTTTTTGAAGCGAACGTATTACCTTATCCTTGCCGTCGGGTAAAACGCCTGCGATAACCTCGTCAACGCCTGCTTTTTTACCGATAGCTTTTGCGGTTTTCTCGTTGTCTCCGGTAAGCATTATAACCCTAATTCCCATATTTTGCAATTCTTTTATAGCTTCGGGACTGTCTGATTTTATTACATCCGCAACGGCGATAATTCCTAAAAATTTATTGTCATACGCAAAGAACAGGGGAGTTTTACCCTCGCTTGAATATTTATCTGCGATTTTGGCAATATCACTCGGTAAATCGACTTTATCGCTTATATATTTGAGATTTCCGCCGAAAATATCCTTGCCGTTTAATTTAGCTTTAAGTCCGTTGCCTGAAACAGCCTTGAAATCTGTAATTTCTTCGGTTTTAATTCCGTCCGCTTTTGCTCTTTCGGTTATTGCAAGGGCAAGCGGGTGCTCGCTTTGACTTTCTAAAGCTGCGGCAAGGGAAATCAATTCTTTTTCGTCTGTAATCGGGGAATATATATCTGTTACCTGTGGTTCGCCCTTTGTGATTGTGCCTGTTTTATCAAGAACAACCGTGTTGATTTTTCCCGTCTGCTCAAGAGCTTCCGCCGTTTTGAAAAGTATTCCGTTTTTTGCACCGACGCCGTTACCGACCATAATCGCAACGGGTGTTGCAAGTCCGAGGGCACACGGACAGCTGATAACAAGCACGGAAATTCCTCTTGCAAGAGCATATCCGAAATTTCCGTTTACTATTAGCCAAACAGCCGTTGTAACAAAAGCGATTGCCATTACAACGGGAACAAACACACCCGATACCTTGTCGGCAACCTTTGCAATCGGTGCTTTCGTTGCCGCTGCATCGCTTACGGTTTGAATGATTTTCGAGAGGGTGGTGTCCTCGCCGATTTTGTCAGCCGTACATTCAAGATAACCCGAGGCGTTGATTGTGCCTGCGTAGACCTTGCTGCCGACTGCTTTTTCGACGGGCAGGCTTTCTCCCGTGAGAGCAGACTCATTTACTGCACTTTCACCCTTTATAACGGTTGCGTCTGTGGGAATCCTCTCGCCGGGTTTTACCGCAAATATATCTCCGACTTTTACTTCTTCAACAGGCACTTCTGTATATTCGCCGTTCTTTATAACGGTTGCTGTGTTCGGTGCAAGCTTTATTAAAGATTTTAATGCGTCGGTTGTTTTGCCCTTTGCTCTCGCTTCAAGCGTTTTACCTACGGTAATAAGAGCAAGTATCATCGCAGCACTTTCAAAGTAAAACTCCGACATATAGCCTTCGACTGCTTGCATATTTCCGTCAACCTGCGCCCTTGTCATAGCAAAAAGAGCGTAGGTACTGTATAAAAACGCCGCTGTTGAGCCGAGGGCAACAAGAGTATCCATATTGGGTGCTCGTTTAAATAACGCTTTGTAACCGCTGATGAAAAAGCGTTGATTTATTACCATTATGATAACCGTCAGCAAAAGCTGAGTAATTCCCATTGCAATATGATTATTTTCATAGAATTTCGGCAGCGGAAAGCCCCACATCATATGACCCATTGAGAAATACATCAGTATTACCAAAAACACAGCCGAGCTTACAAGTCTTTTTACAAGCTTCGGCGTTTCCTTGTCCTCAAACTCATCATATTCGCTGCTTTTGCGTTTTTTGCTACCGTCCTTTAATTGTGCACCGTAGCCTGCCTTTTCGACGGCTGAAATTATATCCTTTGCAGATGCAGTACCTTCAACGCCCATTGAATTTGTCAGCAGACTTACCGAGCAGGAGGTAACGCCGTCAACATTATTAACGGCTTTTTCGACTCTTGCGCTGCATGCGGCACAGCTCATTCCCGTTACTGAAAATTGTGTCATTTTACATCAGCCTTTCTATTTCATAAGCTTTGTAATAAGCTTCATTAACTCGTCGATAACTTCCTCGTCGCCGTTTTTTATATCTCTGACAACGCAGGAGTGTATATGACGGGAAAGCAAATCTTTATTAAAAGAATTTATTGCCGCATTTACCGCCGCAGACTGAACAAGCACGTCTGCACAGTATGCGTCCTTTTCAATCATACCCCTAATTCCTCTGACCTGACCCTCGATTCTGTTTAGGCGGTTTATCAGCTTTTTCTTTTCCTCATCTGTCCTGTGTGTATTCTTTTTGCAGGAACAACATTCTTTATTACATGACATATTAATCACCATAGCCTTTCAGACAACAAATAGTTTATTAAAAATCACCGGTTTAACCTGCGTTGTCTGAACAGGCGTGTATGGTGATTTCTGCCATCTCAAAATTTTGCCAAAGGCAAATTTTGAGGGCAATATAATTATTAATAGTGTGATTTTTCACACTATTTCTCCTTTAACCGTTTTTACACATTTATAATATACCCTATGGGGGTATATGTCAATATAAATTTATAAAAAACCGACATAACCTTTACAGCTATGTCGGTGTGTTGATTTCTATACATATTTTATAATAGCTCTATGGCTTTTGCGATAATCTCTGCGTGATCGAATGCGAGCTTATCTTTACTTGTATACTCGATTTTTCCGTTTTCGTATTTGAAGGATATAATGCAATCGCCATTATCAAGCGTAATTATCTGATTTTTAACTGTCAGGTCAAACCATTCTGCGTTTTTTGCGTCATCTCCCGCAAGTGCTTTACATTCGGTAAAATTAACCTTGCAAAGATACGCTTGCGTAACAACCCAGCCACGAGGATCTCTGTCGGGCTTGCTGAACAGACCGATAGGGGAGATGAATTCGGAATTAACGCCGGTTTCTTCAAGCAATTCTCTGTGTGCGGTTTCTTCCATAGTTTCCGTTTGGCGTGAAAATCCGCCCGGCAACGCCCACATATTTATAAACGGGTGTCCGCCTCTTTGTATCAAAAGTAATTTTTTCTGTTCGCCTTTTAAGCCGATAACAACAATATCTGCTGTAAGATAAGGTCTCGGATAGTTTTTTTCTTTATATTTTTCTAAAAATTCTTCTTCGGTCAAGCCGTTTTTATCTCTAATTTTATCCATAATCTCTTCCTAAAAAAGAATCGGCTGCGATAAAACAGCCGATTCGATTAAACAAAACTCAAGTTGATTAGAAATCAACCTCTGTATCATAATAGCAGCACTTGAGGAGCTTCTCCATCTCTTCAACAGAGGGCTGACGGGGGTTAGAGCCTGTGCAAGCGTCTGCAATAGCATTGACAGCAATATCATGAAGTCTCTCAAGGAATACATCCTCGGGAACAAAACCGTTTTCGGTCGGATAGCTGTCTGCACCGTAGTTCTTAATGCAATGCGGAATGTTAAGCTCGTCGTTCATCTTACGAAGATATGCAATCAAAGCCGCAACCTTTTCATCATCGGAAGCTGATTTGTCGCAGATACCCATATAATCAACAATTACGCCGTAACGCTTTTTAGCTGTTTCGTCCTTTGCGTTGAATGCGATAACCTTGGGAAGATACATAGCGTTTGCAGCACCGTGAATAATGTGAGCGCCGTAGTCTGCAAATGCAGCACCTGTTTTATGTGCCATTGAGTGAACGATACCGAGAAGTGCGTTTGAGAAAGCCATACCTGCAAGGCATTGAGCATTGTGCATACGGTCTCTTGCGTCCATATCGCCGTTATATGACGGAACAAGGTCTTTCATTATCATTTCGATAGCATGGATTGCAAGCGGGTCTGAAAAATCGCTGTTAGCGGTTGAAACATAAGCCTCAATAGCGTGTGTCATTGCGTCCATACCTGTGTGAGCTACAAGCTTTTTCGGCATTGTCTCAGCAAGCTCGGGATCAACGATAGCAACGTCAGGTGTGATTTCAAAGTCAGCTATCGGATATTTAATGCCCTTTGAATAGTCTGTGATGATTGAGAACGCAGTAACCTCTGTTGCAGTACCTGAGGTTGAGGAAACAGCGCAGAAATGAGCCTTTTTACGAAGCTCGGGAAGTCCGAATACCTTGCACATATCTTCAAATGTGCACTCGGGATATTCATATTTAATCCACATTGCCTTTGCAGCGTCGATAGGAGAACCACCGCCGATTGCAACAATCCAGTCGGGTTGGAAGTCTATCATAGCCTGTGCGCCACGCATAACGGTCTCGACAGAGGGGTCTGATTCAATTCCGTCAAAAATTTTAACTTCCATACCTGCTTCTTTAAGGTATGATTCAGCTTTGTCAAGGAAGCCGAAACGCTTCATTGAACCGCCGCCGACACAAATAATTGCTTTTTTGCCCTTAAAAGTCTTAAGAGCCTCGAGCGAACCTTTACCGTGATAAAGGTCTCTTGGAAGAGTAAATCTAGCCATAATTTTTGCCTCCTAAAAAATGTGAATTGTAAAGCAAAACGCTTTGTTTAGCAAAACAAATGATTGATAATTGTTTAACAATCATTTATGATATTATTATAGCATTTTCAAAAATAATTACAATACTTTTTTTAGGAACTTTTTATGTTTTTTTGTGTAAAAATATGCTAAAATAATTTTGAATTAAATTTCACGGGCGGATAAAATGGAAACGATAAAAATTGTAAAATCCAACAGAAAAACTTTTTCTCTTGAAGTGAAGCGAGACGGCTTGGTTATTTTGCGTGCGCCGATATTTGCAAGCAACAGGCAAATTGAAGAATTTTATAATAAAAATAAAGCTTGGCTTGAAAAGCATATAATTGAAAATGAAAAGAGAACGGAGGAAAGTAGGTTTTATCCTGCTTTTACCGAAGATGAAATCAAAGCTCTTAAAGAAAGGGCAAAGCAGTATATTCCAAAACGTGTAGAATATTGGGCAGAAATAATCGGCGTGAAATACAATTCCGTTTCAATCAGAGCGCAGAAAACCCGGTGGGGCAGTTGCTCGTCAAAGGGCAATCTCAATTTTAACTGCCTTTTAATGCTTACCGATACAGAGGCTATCGATTATGTTGTAATTCACGAGCTTTGCCATATTAAAGAGCTCAACCATTCAAAGCGTTTTTGGTCTCTTGTAGAAACTTATATGCCGAATTATAAAGAAGTGCAAAAGCGTATTAAAAGTATGGAGCTGCAAATATTTTCAAGGCTTGAAAAATAGAAAAACTTTCATTTGACACTTTTTTAATTCGCCCGTTACTTTATTTTTATTTAATATTAAAAAAACTGTTGACAATTCATCGGTTTTGTAGTATCATATTTTAGCACTTGAGAAAAGTAAATATCGCGGGGTAGAGCAGTTGGTAGCTCGTCGGGCTCATAACCCGGAGGTCGTGAGGTTCAAGTCCCACCCCCGCAACCAACAAGTAGCACCGAAAAAGATATCGGGGCTGAAAACCCAGAAACCGTTATGGTTTCTGGGTTTTTTCATGCCGATTTTTAAGGTGGAATTCAAAAGATATCATTTCCCCAAATCAACCTTTGGGGAGGACTTGAACTAAAAAGTTGTATCGCAAGTGCTGCTTGACAAAATCAAGTGATATATTCTTTATTTTTGCAAGACTTTCTGTTATAATCAAAGCAGACAAAAGGAGGCGACTTTTATGACAGTTGGTGAAAAAATTCAGAAATATAGAAAAGACCTCGATTTATCACAAGAGGAACTTGGTCAAAAATTGCTTGTAAGCCGACAGACAATTAGTTTATGGGAAAAAGATCAAACCGTCCCTACGATTGACAACTTAATAAGATTAAGAGAAATATTCGGTGTTTCCGTTGACGAAATATTAGGATTTGAGACTATAGAACAAAATAATGAGATTTTACCTAACGAATTGTATCGGTTCACCTTTTCAAAGGAAGAATTAAGTGAAATATACCGCTTACAAAGAAAAAGCGTTTATAAAAGCCCTCTAATTTTCACCATACTTTGCATTTTGATGATTTTGTTTTTCATTGGATCATCTGCACCGGACGTTATGATTGGTTTTGCTTTCGGTATGTTTTTAATCGGTGCTGTTTCGCATATTAAAGGAATTCGAGCATATAGTAAAGCATGGAAAAACAGCACAGAACAAATTTGCAAATCAGTATACGAATATAAAGTTTTTGAAAATTATATACGTGTTAATATCTATCGCGAAAACGAAAGAATTCGTGAATCAAAATGTTTCTTTACGGACATTGAGCAAATTCAGCAGTTTGGCAAATGGCTTTTCTTACAATTTGGTGGGCAATCGTTTATTATACGAAAAAGCGATTTGAAAGAAAACTCCGCATTTTATTCATATATGTATAAAAACCCATCAAAAATAATTGAACCCCCAGTTTCGAATAAGTGGAGAACGATATCAATCACTTTATTCGTTGCTTCTCTTTTATCGATAATGGGTGCGTTGGCTTTGGTTGGGGCAGTATCAAATGCAAATGGGCTATTTGTTGAAAATATGTGGTTATTCTTCTTATTAACGCCTATTCCAATCACATCAATTATTTTTGGCTTTGTTTTAAAATCAAAGGGATACAAGTACAAGAAAAATATAATAGTCGGGTTTATAATGACATTTTTTCTTTGTATATATGGCTTGTTTACCTTTATGTTTTAATGATATCTTTTTCGGTTCGTAATTTGCAAAATAGATAATATCTAAAATCGCAAGTGTTATGTTGTTAATTTATAAAAAGCCTTATCACAAGCGGCTTTTTCAAAAAATCCGTTGATATCTTTTTCGGTGCTACGAGCCATGAAAAACCTGTCTTTATGGCAGGTTTATTTTTATTTAGGGTTATGAGCACCACGAGCGTGCTCGTTGGGACGAACCTACACTCCGCTTAATTTTGAATGTTAAATATAATTGATTATAATAAACAATTACTGTATACTAAATATAGTTTAACTTAGAGATTGTAGATATGCAAACGGTACAAAAATGACTGTTGCCGAGGCTGAACGAAAAGGCTGGGAGCCATGCGCCGTTTGTAATCCATAATATAACAAAAAGACGATTACAAATGTAATCGTCTTTTTTGGTGCTGGTGACCGGACTTGAACCGGTACGGTATTGCTACCGAGGGATTTTAAGTCCCTTGCGTCTGCCGATTTCGCCACACCAGCAAATCACGCTTAAATATTATATATAAAATAGTTAATAAAGTCAATAACAGGTTGTGAAATAATTATTTTAATTTGAGTTAAATTTTCATATAATCAGCCGCTTAAAAATTTTTTAGGAATTTTTCAAAATTCTATTGACAAACATTCTGTTTGGTGTTACTATGTTAGCACATTAGTACTTTACCACGATAAAGCAGATTGAATTTTCAATAATTTGGAGGAGAAAACAATGAAAAAAGTAATTGCAGTTATTTGCGCATTTGCACTTGTAGCTTGTATGTTCGCAGGCTGCGGAGCTAAGAAAACAGAGACCTCGGACCTTGAATACGTTAAGGAAAAAGGTACTTTGGTAGTAGGTATTACAGAGTTTGAGCCTATGGATTACAAACAGGCAGGCAGCGACGAGTGGGTTGGCTTTGATGCCGATATGGCAAGAGCTTTTGCAAAGAGCCTCGGCGTTGATGTAAAGTTCGTTCTTATTGATTGGGACAACAAAGCGTTAGAGCTTTCCGATAAGAAGATTGACTGTGCATGGAACGGTATGACTCTTACCGATGAGGTTAAATCATCAATGGATTGCACAAACGCTTATTGCAACAACGGTCAGGTCGTTATTGTTAATAAGGACGTAGCTGATAAGTATAATACCGTTGAAGCTTGTAAGGATCTTAAATTTGCTGTCGAGGCAGGCTCGGCAGGCGAAAAAGCAGCTAAGGAAAACGGCTTTAACATAACTTCAGTTTCCGATCAGGCATCTGCTCTCTTAGAGGTTAAATCAGGCACTTGTGACGCTGCTGTTATTGACAGACTTATGGCAGCTGCAATGGTAGGCGAGGGAACAAACTACGCAAACCTTACTTACACAGTTAACCTTTGCGACGAGGAATACGGTATCGGCTTCCGTAAGGGCAGTGACCTTGTTGAGAAGGCAAATGAGTTCTTGGCAGCTTCTGCAGCAGACGGTACAATGGAAAAGATAGCTGAACAATACGGCGTTCAGGCTTCGATTATTAAATAAGATAAGCTTATCAAAATGAATATATTTTCCGAACAGAGAATACTTAGGTACTCTCTGTTTCGGTGTGTTAGGAGTTATTATGAGTCAGTTCGCAGAACAGTTTCCGATAGTTTTCAATGCGTTGAACGTCGGTTTCCTGCAAACCTTCAAATTGTTTATTTTTACATTGGTCGGTTCAATTCCGCTCGGCTTGCTTATGTCGTTTGGCTCAATGTCAAAGTTTAAGCCGTTAAGAGTACTTATTAAAGTTTTAGTTTGGATTGTAAGGGGCTCGCCGCTTATGATTCAGCTTCTTATTATCTTCTATTTCCCCGGTCTTGTTTTCGGAGTTCAACTTTGGGGCGGCGGAGAAAGCGGAAGATTTTTGGCTGCGTGTGTAGCGTTTATAATCAACTATGCGTGCTATTTTTCCGAGATATTCAGAGGCGGTATTGTCAGCGTTCCCAAAGGACAGCAGGAGGCAGGCATTGTACTCGGTATGTCTAAATCACAAATCTTTTTCAAGGTAACGCTTCTTCAAATGATAAAGAGAATTATCCCTCCGCTTTCAAACGAGATTATTACTCTTGTAAAAGACACATCTCTTTCAAGAATTATCGCTTTGCAGGAGATTATTTGGGCGGGTCAGTCGTTTATGAAAGGCTCACACGGTATTTCGGGCGTTATTTGGCCTTTGTTCTTTACGGCGGTTTATTATCTTGCCTTTAACGGCGTTTTGACTGTTCTTTTCTCAAAGCTTGAAAAGAAGCTTGATTATTTTAAGGTGTAAGGGGGAGCGAAATGAATATATTGGAAATAAACGATTTGCGTAAAACGTTTGATGACAACCAAGTGCTTAAAGGCGTTTCGCTTACTCTTGAGGAAGGCAAGGTTATGTCGCTTATCGGCTCGTCGGGAAGCGGTAAAACAACCCTTTTGAGATGTATTACAGGTCTTGAAAAAGCTGACAGCGGTATAATCAAGGTTGCCGGTAACACTCTTTTTGACGGCGAAAGGGCAGGCAAACGCACAAGCGAAGAAAACAGAAAAAATCAGCTGCTTACAGGGCTTGTGTTTCAGAACTTCAACCTTTTTCCGCAATACAGCGTTTTGAAAAATGTTACGCTTGCAAAAGAATTACTTTTGAAAGAGGAATTCAAGGCAAAAAAGGTTGATAAAGAAGAAAGAAAAAAACAGCTTATCGCACTTGAGGAAGAAGCAAAGTCGATTATTGCAAGCGTCGGTCTTGCGGAAAAGCTTGACGCCTATCCGTGCGAATTGTCGGGCGGTCAGCAGCAGAGAGTTGCTATTGCAAGAGCGCTTATGCTTTCTCCTAAGCTTTTGTGCTTTGATGAGCCGACGTCTGCACTTGACCCCGAAATTACGGGCGAGGTGTTAAAGGTTATTTCAAACCTTGCTAAAGAGGGCAGAACAATGCTTATCGTTACTCACGAAATGGGCTTTGCCAAAAGCGTTTCCGATAAGGTTGTGTTTATGGATGACGGCGTGCTTGCCGAGCAGGGTACTCCCGAGGAAATATTCGACGCACCTAAAAGCGAGCGACTTAAAAGCTTCCTTAATTCAACATTGAGAATGTAAAAGTATAAACCTCTCATCTTTGAGAGGTTTTTATTGAATTTGATGTAAATATATGGTAATATTAAAGCAATAAATTGCGGAGGAATATGAAGCTTATGAATAAATGTATGTCTGTGTACAGGACTGTTGCATTGCTTCTTATATTTATTTTAACGTTTGGATTTACTGTATTTGCAGAACCCGAGGAAGGCGGTACAGAAGCTCCGCCTGCTGAAACCGTAACACAACAACAGGAAAAACAGCCTGAATCGCCCAATACCAAGGCACAGCAAAACAACAAAAAATCCTCAAACAGCGATCTTGCTTCTTTGAGCGTTGTCGGTAAAAGGCAGGATGGGTCAAGTGTTGAAATTCAGCTTTCGCCTGAATTTAAGCGTTCGACGAGGACATATTCAATTTCTGTTCCCTATGATGTGGTAAGTCTTGAAATCAAAGCTGTTGCCGCTGACGGCAAAGCACGAATTGATATTCCGCAGGGCTATCTTACTCTTGATGTAGGCTCAAATAAATCCTTTGTCTATGTTATTGCCGAAAACGGTGCGAGACGTACTTATCAGATAAACAGCGTCAGAGCTTCCGAGGAAACAACCGTACCTGTTGAAACGGTAACCGCAGAGCCTCAAACTCAAGCACAGCCGACTACCGAGCCTCAAGCTACCGATAATGTAACACAAACAGAGGCGGCATCAACCGTTCCCGTTGGAATTGAAAATACGCATAGCGTTTATTATAAGCTCGCTATTGCATTTGGTGCTATAGGCTTAATTTTGCTTGTTGTTGCCATTGCTTTGTTTTACAGAAACAAGAGATTAAGGGAGGGCAGGTTTTAATGAAAAAGATTGTCTATGAGGAATGTCCGTACTGTGGCTCAAAAATGTTAGCATACGGTTATCAAACCGAAAATGCTTGCGCTTATACCGATGTCAGAGGCGGAGTTTTCGGATCTCAAATAGTCCATACGATTTGCAAAGATTGCGGAAGCATAGTTCACAGCAGCGTTTTAAGGCCTGAAATTTTCAAGGAGTTCCTTGATCCCGAAAACAAGAAAATTTTTGAGGAACAGGAAAAAGCGAAGCCTAAAAAAGAAAAAGAGGGCATATTGGAAATCATCGTTGATGATGAGGAAAAATAATTTAACAGCGATTTTTTGACAGGAGGCAAATTTGTCTCCTGTTTTCTTATTTTATGGTTGACAAAACAGTATCACAAGCATATAATCATTCTAAATAGAACGATTGTTAGGAGATAAATATGTTCTTTTGGGATAAACACAAAACTATAACGACCTGCTATGAATTGCTTTCAAGCAAGGTTTGTGATGAATACGGTCTTACTCAAATGCAGTATGATATTCTTATGTTTCTTTACAATAACCCTCAGCATAATACTGCTGCCGATATTGTAAAAATCAGAAAGTCAACAAAATCCCATGTTTCAACCTCGTTAAAGGGGTTGGAGGACAGGGAGCTTATTAAACGACTTCAAAGCGTAGAAAATAAAAAGCATATTGAAATTGTCCTTTTGGAAAATGCTATGCCGATTATCGAGGCCGGAATAAAGGCTCAAAAAGATTTTGCGAGCAATGTTTTAAGCGGCTTGACAAATGAGGAAAAGCGGATTTGTATGTCGGTTTTTGATAAAATTTGCCGTAATGCAGATGAATACTTAAAGAATTATTCGGAGATAAAAAATGAAAAATAAGCTTTATGTAAAAAAGAGAACGCTTTTGTTGATTGCAGGAATTATATTTGCTAAAAATTATATTCGTTATAACAAATTAGATGCAAAGGAGTAATTAGCATGAAAGAAAAAAGCTATAAGCCACAGATGCCTGATGTTATGGAAGCGATATTTGACGCTTGCTATTTGACATTTGATTTAATTGCAGGAATTTTGTTCTTCGTATTCTCAAAGGGAAACGCTTTGTTTATTCTTTACGGAATACTTACGCTGACGCTTTGCGGCGGAGACGCATTCCACTTGATTCCGAGAATTATCAGGGCAGGTCGTGGAAGCAGCGAAAAAATCAACAGACAGTTGGGCATAGGCTTGCAAGTGTCGTCAATTACAATGACGGTATTTTATATAATATTGCTTTATATTTGGAAGCTTACATTCCCCGAAATCAGCGCACCCGTTGCGATTGAGGCTATAATTTGGATTTCCGCTGTTATCAGAATTGTTATTTGCTTCCTTCCTCAAAATAATTGGTGTGGCGAAGAGGGTAACTTGAAGCTTTCAATTATAAGAAATGCCGTATTTGCGGTTACAGGTATCGGCGTTATCATTCTTTATGCAATTTCAGGCAATGCAAACGGTTATCATATGACAAGAATGGTTGCCGCTATAATCATTTCATTTGGCTGCTATCTTCCCGTTACGTTATTCAGCAAAAAGATGCCTAAAATCGGCTTGCTTATGATTCCGAAAACCTGTGCTTATATCTGGGTAATCGTAATGGGCTTGCAGCTTTTATTCCGTGTTTAATGAAAAGAGGTATATTTATGCAAAATGAAAGATATTCTATTTTGTTCAGCAGTTTAACGGGCAACACAAGATACCTTGCAGATGCTCTTAAAGAGGCTTTGCCGAAAGATAAATGCGATTATTTTGGCGAAATCTGCGAAGCTTCACCAACTTCCGATATTGTATATGTCGGCTTTTGGACTGATAAGGGGGTGGCAGACGGTAAGGCATTAGAATTACTTAAAAAGCTCAAAAATAAGAAAATATTTTTATTCGGTACGGCAGGCTTCGGCGGCAGTGACGAGTATTTCGATAAAATCGTTTCCAAAACTAAGGAAGCTATTGACGAAAGCAACACTGTTATCGGCGAATATATGTGTCAAGGCAAAATGCCGCAGTCTGTAAAAGACCGATATATCAAAATGAAAGAGCAAGCAAATTGTCCTCCGAATATTGATATGCTGATTGAAAATTTCGACCGAGCGTTATCGCATCCTAATAAAGATGATTTGGACAAGCTTGTTGAAGCAGCAGTCAAATAAAACAAAAATGACCTACAATTATTTGTAGGTCATTTTTTATAACGGCATTGCGCCGTAGTATACGAAATACAGATAAGCAATTACTCCTGCTTGCAAAATCATAATAACGGGAATACCTATCATAAACTTTTTATGCTTTGTTTTGTGCCGTATTTTTTTCATTGTAATATACATTGCCAAAGAGCCGCCGAGTGCGGAAAGCAACAACAATGTTGACTCTCTTATTCGTCTTTTTCCGCTTTTCGCCGCCTTTTTGTCATATACTGTTATGATAACAGAAACGAGCGAAATCACTGCAAAATAAATTAAATAATAAATCATTTTATCACCGAATATATTATAGAGGTAATCATTTTTTGTGTCAAGAAGGTGTTAAAATGCGTAGATTTATTTTGATTTTTATTGCACTGTCTTTTTTTCTCACATCCTGTACAAGCACAAATATAACAGCGCCGAAGCAGGAGAAAAATAATATTGAAAGTTCGACGGAACGTGTAAAAGCGGTATGGATAAATTATAATGAGCTTAGTATGAAGTCTGAAGCCGATAAAAGTGAAAACGCTTTTAGAATTAAGGCTGAAAATATGATGAAAAGCTGTGCCGAGTACGGCTTTAACAGAGTTTTTGTTCAGACTCGTCCTTTTTGTGATGCTTTTTATAAATCGGAGCTTTTCCCCGCAAGTGAATATTTAAGCGGTGTTCAAGGCGAATATATAGGCTATGACGCACTTGAAATTCTGTGCGAATACGCTCACAAATATTCTTTGAAAATCGACGCTTGGATAAATCCTTACAGGGTTTCGTATAAAACCGATATTAACGTTTTGTGTGAGGACAGTATTGCAAGAAAATGGTATTGCTCGGATGAAAACGGCAGAAATGTAATTGTTCTTCCGAACGGTATATATTTTAACCCTGCAAAGGACGCCGTACACAAGCTGATTTTGGACGGTGTTCGGGAAATTATAAATAATTATGATGTTGACGGTATACATATGGACGATTATTTTTATCCGACGACAGACAGCGCATTTGACGAAACGGAGTACACAGATTATACAAATTCGGGCGGCAAAATGTCTTTGGACGAATGGCGGCGTGAAAATGTAAATTCCCTTGTCAGCGATATTCATACGGTCGTAAAATCAAAGGATGAACGCTTGGTTTTCAGCATAAGCCCATCGGGAGATATTGAAAAAAATGTGTCGGCTTATTATGCTGATATACCTCAATGGTGTAAGACGGGCGGTTATGTTGACTTGATAATTCCGCAGCTGTATTACGGCTTTCAAAACGAAAACAAGCCTTTTGAGGATATATGCTTAAAGTGGCTTGCGCTTGAAAGGAACGAAAACGTAAGCTTGTGCATAGGGCTTGCTGTTTATAAATACGGCAAAGAGGACAGATATGCAGGCGCAGGCATTTCGGAATGGCAGGAAAATACCGATATAATTTCTCGACAAATCGAATTTGTCGGCGCACAAAACAAAAGCGTCGGAGTTGCTTTATATTCCTATTCATATATTTTTTCAAAAAATAATGTAAACAATTATATTTTTGAGTTACAAACGATAAAAAATATGATACAATGATTATATAAATTTTTTACGGAGTACAGGAATGAAAAAGCAGATACTTAGAATTGCAGAAATGATGCTTTTAGCAGTCGTAACGGTCGGCATTTGTTTTGTCGGCTTAAAATACTTAAAGGAAGCACAGCCTCAGCAGCCGATAGTTGACGAAGCTACAACGTTGGCACAGGCGGTTCAAGAGGTTGCGGCAGAGGAAAAGACGCTTGTTATAACGTCTCCGACAGAAAGCAAAATTGCCGTAAATGAGCCGTCGATAGTCTTTACGGGTGTTTGTAGAGCTGATTTGCCGCTTACAATAAATGATATTCCGATCGAAAAGGCAGAGGACGGAAGCTTTTCATATTCTTTGCAGCTTAATGTAGGCGAAAACACAGTTGTTATTACAAACGGCGTTGAAACCTTTGAATTTAAGATTACATATAATTTTTCAATTATAAATTCCGTTTCTCCGAAAGGAAAGGTTTCTGTTGACGGCGGAACGGAAATCACGCTTACCGCCGAGGCACTAAAAAATTCCGAGGTTTACGCAATGCTCGGAAAAGAGAAAATCACAATGTCCGTTGTGGCTTGCGGCGATGTGTTCGATACTTATCAAGCTGTTTTTACAGCTCCTGCATCTGCTACGAAATCCGTTAAGCTCGGAAAAATAACCTTTTATGCTTCGCTTGACGGAATGAAGGACAGTATGGCGGGCGGTACAGTTACAATTAAGCCTGTTTCCTCTGCAAATGTTAATGTTGAAACGGGTAGGGGCGAGGTAGTTCCTCCGAGCATTGACAGCAACGGTTTTGTAAACGTGCTGTCTCCGTATGTTGACCACCAAAAGGGAAATGCCCTGATGTGTATAGTGAATACAGACTATGCTGAGACTGTTCCCGCAAACACGGCGGATGATAAATCAAATCCCGAGTATACGCCTTTGATTAAAGGTACTGTTGACTACATAAAGAGCGAGGCTGTTTATGACAATACCGAGTATTATATTCTGCTTTCGGGAACAAAGGTTGAAAAAAAGAATGTTTCTTCATTTAACGGATATGTAATGCCGACCAATACCGCTACGGTTTCTTCAAATGAGAGAAGCACGGCTGAAATTACAATGAATTGGAAAGTGCCGTTTTACTCTGTTTTGCGAAATCAGTCGTATTATACGGGATATTCGGGCAGAAAATTCAACGTTTCTTCTTTTACCTCAAAATATATTGATTTTGTGTTCAAATATACCAATGCGGCAGACGGCAGCGTTAAGTTTTCAAAAAGCTCTGTTGTAAGCTCTGCCGAATGGGTAAATGTCGGCGATGACGGTACAGCTACTTTAAGAGTTCATCTTAAAAATTCGGGCAAGTTTTACGGCTATAAGGCTTATTATTCTTCCGATAACCGTCTTATATTGAGATTTAACGAAAAACCGCAGACGAAAGGTGCAACTGTTGTAATCGACCCGGGGCACGGAGGCAAGGACTGCGGTGCTATTGCGGTTAACGGCACTTATGAGTCAAAGCTTAATTTGTCGCTTGCACTGAAGGTTAAAGCTAATTTGGAAAGCAAGGGTTATAATGTCAAAATACTCCGCACGGGAGATACGGGTAAAACGCTTGATGAGCGTCAGGCTCTTGCAAGAAGCCAAGGCGGCGATATATTCGTTTCTCTCCATCACAATTCTTCGCCAAGCTCATCTTTAAGCGGAACAGAGGTTTATTATTACAGAGCTTATTCTAAACCGCTTGCGTCAAGTATTCACGCAAGGCTTGCCAATGAATGGCGAAGCGTTTATTCCGGTAATCCTAATATGTACAACAAAGTTGTTGCGCCTGACGGCGGTGTCAGATACTATCCATTCAGAGTTACAAGAATTGAAGAGTGTCCTGCGGTGCTTGTCGAATGCGGTTATCTTTCAAATCCGACCGAATGTGCGTATGCCTGCGACGATAATGTTAATTCTCGTATGGCGAAAGCAATAGCACAGGGCATTGAGGATTATTTTGCCAATTCTTGAGATGTAATTTTTGTTGAATAAGTTTTGAAAATGTGCTATTATGTAAAAAATGCTTGAAAGGATGTTTTGATGAAAACGAAGAGAGTATTATCAATCTTTATCGTTACGGCGGTGCTTGTAATTTTGCTGGCAATTTCTGCTTTTGCAAAGACGACCGGCGTTACAAGCGGACAGGCGAATGTTCGCTCCGGTCCGGGTAAGTCGCACAGCCTTGTTTATAAAAATTTACCGAGCGGAGTTTCATTGGAAATTCTTGAAACGGTAAACAGTGATGACGGATCAAAGCCGTGGCATCATATCAATTTTACCTTTAACGGTAAAGCTTATTCAGGTTATATAAGCTCGGGCTACGTTAATAATATTTCGTATTCAGACGATAACAATAACGGTACATATACATCAGAAATACCGAAGGAATATGCCTCCTATATTTCTGAGCTCAAAGTAAAGCATCCGAATTGGACTTTTAAGTTTTACAATACAGGACTTGAATGGAGCGACGTTGTTAAAGGCGAAACAAAGCCGGGTATCAGCGCAATTTCAGGAACAAAGCCGATTTCCTACCGTTCGACCTCTTATAATTTCAAAAAAGAGGCTGTGACGGGATATGTTTACGGCTATTACATTAAAATAAACGGAGCAACCGCTACTGTTATAAATACTGACGGCAATCTTAATGTCAGAGACGGCATAGGAACGTCAAAGACAAATATAATTTGCTCTATTCCTGCTGGAACGGTTGTAAATTATGTTGGCTTCGGCGGAACTGACGAAAAGGGCAGAGATTGGTATAAAATCTCGATTGACAATGGATATACTTTTACTCCGATTGAAGGTTCAAGCTGGTATCAGGCTCACGGTCAAGTAGTTCAGTATTATCTTGACCCAAGGAATTTCCTTAACGAGCAATCGGTATTTATGTTTGAAAATCTCGGCTTCGATTCGTCTGCACATACCGTAGCCGGTGTTCAAAGTATACTTGCTAAAGCGGCTTGGGCAAAGGGAACTGTTCAAACAACCGACGGCAGAAGCATCTCATACGCAGAAGCCTTTTATGAAGCAGGTCAAAAGTACGGAGTTTCGCCTTATCATCTCGCATCAAGAGCTGTTCAAGAGGTAGGTGCAAGCGGTTCCGATGCTGCTTGGGGAAGCAACTCATCCTACAAAGGTATTTATAATTTTTACAGTATCGGTGCAAATACCGGTATGATGGACGGACTTAATTGGGCAAGTCAAAGCGGTAATTATGGCAGACCGTGGAATACGGCGTATAAGTCAATTGTCGGCGGTGCGGAGTTTATAGCTAAAGGTTATATCAGCGTAGGTCAGTCAAGTCTTTATTTCCAAAAATTTGATGTAATTGCATCAGGCGGACTTTACAACCATCAGTATATGTCTAATATTTCAGCACCTGCAAGCGAAAGCATAAATGTTTACAAAGGCTATGATAATATAAACTGCTTAGGCTCTAACTTTGAGTTTGTAATTCCCGTTTATAAGAATATGCCAATTTTAGCTTGCAAATTGCCTGTCTCTTCCAACACGCCTAATATGGAAAAGGATACGGATATTGCATTTGTTTTTCCTGATGTGTTCTCGGGCGATTGGTATTACAACGCAGTAAGATTTAACGTTGAAAAGGGCTATATCACCGGTTATTCAAACGGCACATTCGGACCTGCAAACAACATTCAAAGACAGGACTTCGTGCTTATTCTTGCAAGAATTGCAGGTGTAGACCTCTCGGCATATGAGGGACAGAACGGCGGCTTCTCGGACGTTCAGGCAGGTACTTATTACGCTTCGGCAGTAGCTTGGGCGAAGGACAAGGGCGTTGTAAACGGATATTCATCTGATTATTTCGGCGTAGGCACATACATATCAAGAGAACAGATTTGTCTTATCTTCAGCAGATACCTTGGCGGTGAAGCTACGGGCGACGTTGATGCAATTGTACAGGCATATCCCGACGGCGGAAATACAAGTTCGTGGGCAAAAGCGGGAGTTGCTTGGGCGATTGAAAACGGCATAGTAGGTAACGCAGGTTATATCAACCCCACAGGTAACGCAGGCAGAGCCGAAGTTGCACAGATAATTTACAATATGGCAAATAAAGGTATGATTTAATAATTTATAGAGAAGATTTTGCTGTGTTGGCAAAGCGAAAAAACAATTAACAGAATATAAAAAATCCCGAACAGTAACCGAAACTGTTCGGGATTTTTTGTTATGTATGTTATTCAAATAAATCTTCAATCGGAACGTTTAATGCTTTTGCAATTAAATAAACCTCTTTGTCTGTTGCGAGGCGAATTTGCCCTTCAAGCTTCGAATAGCTTGTCGGGTTTATATCAAGTCCCATCACTTGAAGCTTGGAAATAAAGTCTTTCTGCTTAAAACCATTGGATTTTCTTAATCTTTCAACATTTTTTCCGATAATATTTACATTGCCGTAATCTTTTTTACGTTGCTTCATTTTATCAGCTCCAATACAATTCCTATAAGAATTATATTGCGTATTTTTATCGTTAAAATTCCGCAACAGAATTAACTTGACAATTTCATAAAATTGAAGTATACTAAGTACAATTACATATATTGTTGAATTTTTTTTATAAAATTTTAGTCAATTTGTGTAAAAAAATAAATTAATTTAATTTTGGAGGAGAAAAATGAAAAGGTCAAAGAAAATTATTTCGTTATTATTGTCACTTTTGATGATAGTAACAAGCATATCGCTTATGGCTGTAAACTCATTTGCGGCAACATCGGCAAGCTCGTTTAGCTACGTAACGATGTCTGATGGCACTGTCACAATTACAAAGTATAATGGCTCGTCCGCATATGTTGAAATTCCATCTGAAATAGACGGAAAAAAGGTTGCGACAATTGGAAGCGAAGCATTCCAATTTAACGAAAGCATGGTGAAGGTAATGATACCTTCAACTGTAGTTGCGGTAGGAAGCGACGCATTTAGCGGTTGCATAAATTTAATTCAAGTTACTTTTGAAGAGGGCTGTAAAAGCATTGGTAATTATGCGTTTTTGTTGTGCTTGTCACTTGAAAGCATTAATTTGCCATCAACACTTGAAACAATAGGCGAAGGTGCTTTTTATTGTTGCGACAGCTTGTACTTTTTGAATATACCGTCAAGCGTAAACAGCATTGGCAATTGTGCAATGGGATATTCTTATGATGAAAGCAGCTCAAGCTTAGTTAGATATATTGATTTTATTATTTGCGGTTATCCCGGAACAGCTGCTCAATTATATGCAAACAATAATGGATTTGAATACCGACTTTTCCCCGATGTACCATATGGCGTTTGGTACACAGACGCAGTTAAATATAATCTTGAAAAAGGCTATATCACCGGTTATTCAAACGGCACTTTCGGACCTGCAAACAACATTCAAAGACAGGACTTCGCACTTATTCTTGCGAGAATTGCAGGTGCAGACCTTTCGGCTTACGAAGGACAGACCGGCGGATTTTCCGATGTTCCGTCAAACGCATATTATTCAGCTGCGGTTGCATGGGCAAAGGATAGAGGCATAGTTACAGGCTATTCGGCAGACAATTTTGGCGTCGGCACATACATATCAAGAGAGCAGATTTGTCTTATCTTCAGCAGATACTTTGACGGTGAAGCTACGGGCGACGTTGATGCAATTATACAGGCGTATCCCGACGGCGGAAACACAAGTCCGTGGGCAAAAGCAGGAGTAGCTTGGGCGGTTGAAAACGGCATAGTAGGTAATGCAGGTTATATCAACCCCATAGGCAACGCAGGCAGAGCCGAAGTTGCACAGATAATTTACAATATGGCAAATAAAGGTATGATTTAATCAGCTTGGCATAGTTTAATATCAATACAAAAACACCCGTAATCTTTAATGATTACGGGTGTTTTGATATGTAGGTTGTTATTTCAAATTGCTCACGTGATAGCTCAAGGTCATTAAGCTGTCCGAAAGATGTACATTTTCAACAGCTACCTCCGGATGTGCCGAAGCTATGTCGTAATGGCTGAAATTCCAAAAGCCTTTAATTCCGAGAGTGATAAGCTCGTCGGTAATTTCCTTTGCATTATCGCTCGGTATACACAGAACCGCAACAACAGGGGAGTTGTCCTTACAGAAATTATACATTCCGCTTATATGTCTTATCGGAATATTCCTGACAAGTTGACCTGCAAGAGCTTCGTTTTTATCGAATATACCGATAAGATTAAAGCCTCTTTCCTCAAACGACATATGAGAAGCAACGGCTTTTCCGAGATTACCTGCGCCGACAAGAATCGTTTTAACATTGTTGTCAACGCCTAAAATCTTACCGATTTCCTTATAAAGCTGTTCGATATTATAGCCGTAGCCTTGCTGACCGAAGCCGCCGAAGCAGTTCAAATCCTGTCTGATTTGAGAGGCGGTAAAGCCCATTTTCTTTGACAGCTCGCCTGAAGAAATTCTGACTGTACCGCTGTTTTTCATTTCGCCTAAAAATCTGTAATAACGAGGCAATCGTTTTATAACCGATGCAGATACGACTGTATTCTTAGCCATAACCTATCCTCACTTTGAAAGATTTTTTACGGTTTCCATTACATAGTCACCGAACTGAGAGCAAGTAGCACCGTCTTCACGACCGGTAATAACATATTTCTTGTCCTCAAACATACAGTAATCAAGTGCTTTTTCAAGAAGATCGGCTTTTTCCTGCTTTCCGATATGTGAAAGAAGCATAACAGATGCACGAAGCATTGAGCAGGGGTCTGCGTACTGTCCTCTGCCTTCTTTTATCATTCTCGGAGCAGAGCCGTGAATAGCCTCAAACATTGCATATCTCTTACCGAGGTTAGCGCTTCCTGCTGTACCTACACCGCCCTGAAACTCGGCAGCCTCGTCGGTAATAATATCGCCGTAAAGGTTGGGAAGAACAAATACCTTGAAATCTTTTCTTCTCTTTTCGTCGATAAGCTTTGCTGTTGTGATGTCGATATACCACTCATCTGTTGTGATTTCGGGGTATTCCTCGCCAACCTTTTTGCAGATGTTGAGGAACTTACCGTCTGTTGTTTTGATAACGTTAGCCTTGTTGATAATCGAAACACGGTCTTTGTTATTCTTTTTAGCATATTCATATGCCATTCTCGCAATTCTTTCAGAGCCTTCCGAAGTTGTAACAACAAAGTCGATAGCAAGGTCATCATCAACATTGACACCCTTTGAGCCTACCGCATAAGCACCCTCAGTGTTTTCACGGAAGAAGGTCCAGTCGATTCCCTGATCCGCAACCTTAACGGGACGGACATTAGCGAAAAGGTCAAGCTCCTTACGCATTGCAACGTTTGCACTTTCGATGTTGGGCATACCGCTTCCTGCCTGAGGAGTGGTTGTAGGTCCTTTAAGGATAACGTGGCAGGATTTAAGCTCTGCAAGCACATCGTCGGGGATGGCCTTCATATGCTCAATACGGTTTTCGATTGTAAGACCGTCAATCACCTTAAATTCTACCTTGCCTGCTTTAACCTCGTCATCAAGCATATACTCGAGGACTCTTGCCGACTCTTTAGTGATAATCGGGCCTATACCGTCGCCGCCGCAAACGCCGATGATGATTTTGTCAAGCTTATCATAGTCAATAAATTCTTTATCAGCCTTAATTCTGTCAGAACGCTCCGACTGTTCACGCACAAGAGCTTCAAACTTTTTAAGGGCTGCCTGCAAATTTTCTTCTGTCATTATTTTGTCCTCCGTATTTTATATATTTTCTTTTGTGTAGTTAAGCAAACCGCCGTCAACGATTATATCCTTTTGACGCTGCGAAAGATCATATTTAAGCTCGTATTTCTCGCCCTTTGTGATGTTTTCGAGATATACCGTTTCGTTGTTGAGAATAGCGGTTCTGATATTGTTAAGAGCAAGCTCGTCGCCCTGATCGATTTTGTCATAGTCATCCGCATTTGCAAAGTTAAGCGGAAGAATACCTGCGTTTATAAGGTTTGCACAGTGAATTCTTGCGAATGACTTAGTGATAACAGCCTTAATTCCGAGATAAAGCGGAACAAGAGCAGCGTGCTCACGGGAAGAGCCCTGACCGTAGTTAGCACCGCCGATAATAAAGCCCTTACCCTCAGCCTTTGCACGCTCTGCGAACGTTTCGTCGCAAACTGCGAAGCAGAACTGTGAAAGGTGCGGAATGTTTGAACGATAGGGGAGTATCTTTGCGCCTGCGGGCATAATATGGTCTGTTGTGATGTCGTCGCCAACCTTGAGAATTGCTTTAGCCTGAATGCTTTCGGGCATTTTCTCCGTTGTCGGGAAAGGCTTGATGTTAGGACCGTAAAGAACCTCAACCTTGTCTGCATCCTCGGGAGAAGCGGGCATTTCAACCATATTGTCGTTTACAATAAATGACTCGGGCATAAGAATATTAAGCGGTGCGCCGAGCGTTCTCGGATCGGTAAGCTTACCTGTCAAAGCCGAAACAGCCGCAACCTCGGGGCTTACAAGATAAATTCCCGCATCCTTTGTGCCCGAACGGCCGAGGAAGTTTCTGTTAAAGGTACGAAGCGAAACACCTGCGGAGTTGGGCGATTGACCCATACCGATACAAGGACCGCAAGCACTTTCGAGAATTCTTGCACCTGCTGAAATCATATCCGAAAGTCCGCCGTTGAGAGCGAGCATATTAAGTACCTGCTTTGAACCGGGTGCGATTGAAAGGCTTACTGACGGGCAAACAGTTTTGCCTTTAAGAATAGCCGCAACCTTGAGCATGTCCATAAGTGATGAGTTTGTGCAAGAGCCGATACAAACCTGATCGACCTTGATTTCACCGATATCCTTAACTTTCTTAACTCTGTCGGGCATATGAGGCATAGCTGCCATAGGTTCAAGTTCTGAAAGATTGATTTCGATTGTTTCGTCATAAACTGCGTCATCATCAGCTTTAAGCTCTGACCAATCTTCCTCTCTGCCTTGAGCTTTAAGGAATGCCTTTGTAACGTCATCTGACGGGAACACGGATGTTGTAGCGCCGAGCTCGGCACCCATATTTGTAATTGTAGCTCTTTCGGGAACGGATAGAGTTTTAACACCGTCGCCTGTGTACTCGATAATCTTACCGACACCGCCCTTAACGGTCATAATTCTCAAAACCTCAAGAATTACATCTTTAGCAGCGACATAAGGCTGTAAAGCACCTGTAAGGTGAACGTTTACGATTTTCGGCATTGTAATATAATAAGTACCGCCGCCCATAGCAACAGCTACGTCAAGTCCGCCTGCGCCCATAGCGAGCATACCGATACCGCCGCCTGTGGGAGTGTGGCTGTCAGAGCCGATAAGCGTTTTACCGGGCTTGCCGAATCTTTCAAGGTGTACCTGATGGCAAATTCCGTTACCGGGGCGAGAAAAACGAATTCCTCTCTTTTTAGCAACAGACTGAATAAATCTGTGATCGTCTGCATTTTCAAAGCCTGTCTGCAACGTGTTGTGGTCGATATAAGCAACCGAAAGCTCGGTTTTAACACGCTTAATACCCATAGCCTCGAATTCAAGATAAGCCATAGTACCGGTAGCGTCCTGTGTTAAAGTCTGATCAATTTTAAGACCGACTTCGCTTCCGACCGTCATGTCGCCGCTTACAAGGTGAGTTTTAATCAATTTTTGTGCAACTGTAAGTCCCATAATTTGTTTCTCCTTATAAAAGTTGTTAACTTTTTTAACAAAGTTAATTCTATACTATAATATATAATTTGTCAATAATTTATCAATGGTAAAAGAAAAATTTTTTCTTAAAAAACAACTGTTTATTGATATGTAGTGCGTTTTATGATACAATATCTTGAAACAAAAAATAAATCTTCGTTAAAAGGTAATAATTTTAACGGAGGATTTATTTATGAAAAATGATATAAACGAATTTTACAAATTTCAGACAGGAACAGTTTCCGATCCCGAACAAAAGGACGAGCCCGACGAGCATGAGCAGTCGGATTTTCCACGGGAGCAGCAGATAGTCACAAACGGCTCGATTACCGTGTCAAAGCTTGGGCATTATATCCATTGTATTACGATAATCGGTCAAATTGAGGGACATTTTATTTTGTCGCCGCAAAACAAAACGACGAAATATGAGCACGTTATACCGCAGCTTGTCGCCGTTGAGGAAAGTGACGATATAGAAGGATTGATTGTCATTCTCAACACGGTCGGCGGCGATATCGAAGCAGGTCTTGCCATAGCAGAGCTTATCAGCGGAATGAAAACGCCCGTTGTGTCGTTGGTTCTCGGCGGAGGTCATTCGATAGGTGTGCCGCTTGCAGTTTCGGCTAAACGCTCGTTTATTGTGCCGTCGGCTACAATGACCGTCCATCCTGTGCGAATGAACGGACTTGTTTTGGGCGTTCCGCAGACCTTATCTTATTTTGATAAGATGCAGGAGAGGATAGTCAGGTTTGTCACAGCCAACTCGGGCATATCCGCAAGCCGCTTTCGTGAGCTTATGATGGATACAGGCGAACTTGTGTTGGACGTCGGGACGGTGCTTGACGGTGAGTCAGCCGTAAAAGAGGGGCTTATTGACGAGCTTGGCGGACTTTCGGATGCGCTTGACTATTTGTACGGACTGATTCTTGATAAAAACGAAAAAGATGTAAATTGATTTTAATTCTCGGAGGAAGAAAATGGCAACCGCAAAGAACGGTAAGAACACAAAGAAAAATGCGCCTAAACCACGCACACAAAAAACTCAATCAAAATCTCAAAAAAGCGATAACGGAAAGCAGCCGCAGGATAACGCTTCAAAAAGACAGATTTATGCAATAGTGCTGTTTTGCGTTTCGTTGCTTTTGATATGCCTTGTATTCATAAAGGGCGAAAGTCTTTGGGGCTTCTGCCGTGAAATGATGTTCGGACTTTTTGGCTTTACATCATTTATTTGGCCGATAATATTAATTTATATCGCTGTTATGGCGACGCTTAACAAAATTGACTCAAAGGTCGGTTATAAGGTTGCCGAGGCGGCATTGCTGACGGTTTTAATAAGCAGTGCCATACATATTTTTACATTCAAAGGCGATGAGGTTGACTATTTTGTCGATATAGCCGACGCTTATAATTATTTCAGAATTGACGGCAGCGTGTTCGGAAGCGGTGCGGTAGGTGCTATTCTCGGCGGTGCGATTTTGCTCATTACAGGCAGTTCAAAAGTACCGTCCGCCGCAATTATACTTGTGCTTATTTTCCTTGCCGTTATGCTTGTTACGGGAACAACTCTTATCAAGCTTATAAACGGTATTGTTAACCCTGCAAAGAAAATCGGCAAAATGACAAACGAAAGAGTACACGAAAAATTCAATTCCGACAGCGAAGATGATAGCGAAAATGAAGAATCGGAAAACAACGACGTTATAAGCTATGAGGAAGCGCAGAAAAAGCGTAAGGCAAAAAAGCAAATTGATTTTGTTTTGCCTGCCGAGGAAGGTATCGAGGAGATACCGCAGGCTGCCGAACCGCTTAACTCAAAGCCTGTTCAGCTTGACGATATAATTAAAAATATGAATTCGGGAAGCACAGACGCAAAAAAGACCGAAGTTGTGAAGTCTGTGCCCGAAAAGACAGCTGAAATCAAGGCAAACGATATTCCTCTCGGTACAGATAAAAAGAGTGATGAGAACGGCGATAAATCTGAGGATAACTATGTTTTGCCGACTCTTGATTGCCTCGCACAGCCAAAGGTCGGAAATTCCGCTAATTATGAAGAGGAGCTTAAAAATAACGCAACAAAGCTTGTTGATACTCTTAAAAGCTTCGGCGTTGAAACAAGAGTTGTTGATATAAGCAGAGGTCCGTCTGTCACACGATATGAAATTCAGCCTGCGGCAGGCGTTAAAATCAGCCGTATAACAAGCCTTTCCGACGATATTGCGCTTAATCTTGCCGCTTCGGGCGTAAGAATTGAAGCCCCGATTCCGAATAAAGCGGCTGTCGGAATTGAAGTTCCGAACAAGAACAGAGCGATGGTTTCATTGCGTGAACTTATTGATACCGACCTTTATAAAAAATCGGTCGCAAAATCAAAGTTAAGCGTTGCACTCGGTAAGGATATTGCAGGTAACTGTATGTATGCCGACCTTGCAAAGATGCCTCACTTGCTTGTTGCGGGTACTACGGGATCGGGTAAATCCGTTTGTATGAACTCGATGATTGTATCAATCCTTTACAACGCAAAGCCTGATGAGGTTAAACTTCTTATGATTGACCCGAAGCAGGTTGAGTTTACCGTTTATAACGGAATTCCGCATCTCATTGTTCCTGTCGTTTCCGATCCGAGAAAGGCGGCAGGTGCTCTTGCTTGGGCGGTTACAGAGATGCTTCAAAGATATAAAATGTTCTCGGAAAACAATGTGCGTGACATTGAGGGTTACAACAGCATTTGTCAAAGCATAGGCAGAGATAAATTGCCGCAAATTGTTATTTTTATTGATGAGCTTTCCGACCTTATGATGGCTTCTCCGCATGAGGTTGAGGACTCGATTTGCCGTCTTGCGCAGATGGCTCGTGCGGCAGGTATGCACCTTGTTATTGCGACGCAGAGACCTTCCGTTGACGTTATCACAGGTCTTATCAAAGCTAATATTCCGTCAAGACTTTCTCTTAAAACCTCATCACAAATCGACTCAAGAACGATTATCGACTCCGCAGGTGCAGAAAAGCTTCTCGGTAACGGCGATATGTTGTTCTATCCTGTCGGTATTGCAAAGCCGTTGAGAATTCAAGGCTGCTTCCTTTCCGATAAAGAGGTTGAAAATGTTGTTGACTTTATAAAATCGCAACAGCAGTCTGAATACAGCGACGATGTTATGCAGGAGATTGAGCGTCAGGCGGCGCTTGATAAGAAAAAGAACGGCGGCACGGCAGGACAGGAGTCCGACGGCGAGTCGGAAGCAGATGAGATGCTTCCTAAAGCAATTGAAGTGGTCGTTGAAAATCAGGTTGCGTCAACAACCCTGTTGCAGAAGAAATTGAAGCTCGGATATGCGAGAGCGTCAAGAATAATTGACGACCTTGAGGAAAGAGGAATTATCGGACCGTTTGAGGGCAGTAAGCCTCGTAAGGTGCTTATTTCAAAGCAGCAATGGTACGAGATGAACGCTCTTGCACAAGGCGGCGCATCAGAGACTACCGACGCTACCGATATTCTTTCGGTGGATGATGAAATTTCTCCGATTGATACCGATGAGGCGTAATATGGCAAAGAAAAGTCGTACACGCTCATATAATAAAAAGTCAATCATAAAAGCTGTGGCATTTACTGCTTTTATGATTGTTTGTATCTTGGTTGCGGTTTTGCCAAATGCACCGACCTGGGGCGACATCTCAAAATGGACTAAGGTAAATTCCGGCGTTGTTGAAAAAGAGGGAAATTTCTATGTTCATTTTATAGACGTCGGGCAGGCTGATTGTATACTTATGACCTGCGGCGATAAGGCGATTATGATTGACGCAGGCGAAACAGACTCTTATAAAACCATTGCTTCATATCTTACAATCAACAATGTTAAGAAACTTGACTATTTAATTCTTACTCACGCACACGCCGACCATATAGGTAGTGCGGACGACATAATCAACAATTACGAGGTGGATAACGTCATTATGACTCGTCTGACAGAGGAAAATACGCCAACCTCGGACGTCTATTCAAATTTGTTGAATGCCCTTGCAAGCTCAAAGGCTAAGGTTTACGCCGCAAAGGCAGGGGATACATATAAGCTTGATGACATCAGCTTCGATATTTTAGGACCTGTTAAGGATTATAAGGAGCTGAATAATACTTCGGTTGTTGTTAAGGTAACGTACGGTAATACAAAATTCTTGTTTCAAGGCGATGCGGAGGCAAAGGCTGAAAAGGACATACTTGCCGCAGGCTATGATGTTTCGGCGGATGTTATAAAGCTCGGGCACCATGGCAGCAGAACATCAACGGATCTTGATTATCTTCGTGCGGTAAATCCGCAAGCGGCTGTGATTTCTTGCGGCTTAAACAATTCGTATAAGCATCCAAATCCCGAAACAATAGCAAAATTGGAAAGTATGTCAATTCCGTATTACAGAACTGATGTTCGTGGAAATATTGTTATCGAATGTGACGGGAATAATTTTTCTTTTAATTGTGAGAGGTAAAACATATGGAGCTTTTTTCTGTTGACAGAATTGAAGAAAACATTGTTATTCTTATAAAAGACGGCAAAGCGTTCAATTATCCTTTGGACGATTTTGATTTTTCCGTAAAAGAGGGTATGCTGCTTTCAAGGGACTCAGACGGTAAATTCCGCTATGAAAAAGAGGAAACCGAAAGGGTGAAAAAAGCACTTTTTAAGAAGCAAAACGATTTGTTCATAAATTAAATAAAAAATATTAAAAAAACACTTGAAAATCTTGCTTTTGAGTGGTATAATGCTTTAGCAATTCGCACACATGGGGATTGCCGTAAAATTGCATATTATATGTCTTACGGTAAGTTGAACTGTGTGGAGGATAAAATAAGGAGGACAAAATAATGTCAGTAGTATCAATGAAACAGCTGCTTGAAGCAGGTGTGCACTTCGGTCATCAGACCAGAAGATGGAACCCGAAAATGGCTGAGTACATTTTCACAGAAAGAAACGGAATTTACATCATCGACCTTCAGAAAACCGTTAAGAAGTTGGAAGAAGCTTACATGGTAGTTCGTGACATCGCTGCTGAGGGCGACGAAATCCTTTTCGTCGGCACAAAGAAGCAGGCTCAGGATTCCGTTAAGGAAGAAGCTATCCGTTGCGGTATGCCTTACGTAAACGCTCGTTGGCTCGGCGGTATGCTTACAAACTTCAACACAATTAAGAAAAGAATTAAGAGACTTGCTCAGCTTAAGACGATGCAGGAGGACGGAACATTTGATATGCTCCCGAAGAAGGAAGCTGCTAAGCTTGAGCTTGAAATAGAGAAGCTTGAAAGATTCATGGGTGGTATTACAGAAATGAAGAAGCAGCCCGCTGCTATGTTCATTGTTGACCCCAGAAAAGAAAGAATTGCAGTTGCTGAAGCTAAGAAGCTCGGTATTCCGATTATTGCTATCGTTGACACAAACTGCGATCCCGACGAAATCGATCACGTTATCCCCGGTAACGACGACGCTATCCGTGCAGTAAAGCTTATTGCAGGCGCTATGGCTGATGCAGTTATCGAAGGCAGACAGGGTATGGCAGGTGCTGCTGCACAGGACGATGCAGAGGCTGAAGCTACTGAAGAAGCTGCTGAATAATTGACTTTAAGTGCCCGTGCATAATATTTGTGCGGGCATTAAATAAAAACGGAGGTAAATATTATGGCATTTACAGCAAAAGACGTTGTTGCTCTTCGTGAGAAGACAGGCGTAGGTATGATGGATTGTAAAAAGGCTCTTGTTGAAACCGATGGTGATATCGATAAGGCTATTGAAGTTTTGAGAGAAAAGGGACTTGCTTCTGCTGCTAAAAAGGCAAGCAGAGTTGCTGCTGAGGGCGTTATCGCTTCTTACAACGACGGCAAAGCAGGTGCTCTTGTTGAAATCAACTGTGAGACGGACTTCGTTGCAAAGGGCGAGCCTTTCGTAAACCTTGCAAATGCTGTTGCAAAGACAGTTGTTACAGCTAACCCCGCAGATGTTGACGCTCTTCTTGCAACAAAGGTTGCTGACGGCGACAATACAGTTGAGGAAGCTGTTCAGGAGGTATTCCTTGCACTTCGTGAGAACATGAAGGTTCGTAGATTTGCTCGTATGGAAGGTCACGTTGTAACATACATTCACGGTAACGGTACTGTTGGCGTTATGGTTGCTTTTGACACAGATGACGCTACTGCTGCTAAGCCCGAATTCAACGAGATGGGCAAGAATGTTGCAATGCAGGTTGCAGCAATGAGCCCCGAGTATTTGAGCAAGGATGATATTTCTGCTGACGAGCTTGAGAAGATGAAGACGATCGTTGTTGAGAGCGCTCTTAACACACCCGCTTCATTACCGATTCCGATTCTCAACAGCATCATCGAAGAAGCTATTTCCGAGAAGAAGTGGAGCGACGAGGATATCGAGATTTACAATGGTCTTGATAACAAGCAGAGAAAGAACTTCACAAACTTCATTTCAAAAGAAGCTTATGCTACACTTGCTGAAATCGCAGTTTCTCACAAGGCTGAAATCGCTGAAAACAAGATTTTCGCAGGTCTTGTTCAGGGCCGTATTTCAAAGCAGATTAAGGAAATCTGCCTTTCAGAGCAGCCGTTCGTTCGTTCTGACCTCTTTGAAGGTCCGGTTAGCGGCTATGTTAGCTCTGTTGCAAAGGCTCTCGGTGCAGAGATTAAAATCAATTCGTTCGTTCGTCTTGCTAAGGGCGAGGGAATTGAAAAGAAGCAGGAGAACTTTGCTGACGAAATCGCAAGCATGGTTAAATAATCAATCTTTTGTGGTTATAAACAGGGGAGATGTTCTAAGAACGTCTCCCTTTACTTTTTTATATATGTGTGATAAAATTATTCGGATAAGAAAGCAGGTGATTTTTAGTGATAGGAATGAATATCGGTGTTGATTTCGGCTCATCCTCGACAATTATGGTTGTTGACGGTAAAGGCATTGTACTTGACGAGCCTACGGTTATCGCTGTTGACTCCGAAACTAAATATCCCATTGCTTTTGGTAACAACGCTTATACAATTGAGGGCAGAACCGACGATAATATTGAGGTTATTCATCCTGTTGTAAACGGAGTAATCTCAAACTACACTATGGCGCAGAAGCTTTTGGGTCATTATCTGCTTAAAATTTGCGGCAACAGGGTTTTGAAGCCGAATGTTATAATTGCAGTCCCGAGTGCTTGTACAAACCTTGACAAAAGAACATTTATCGATATTGTTACCTCCGCAGGTGCAGGCAGGGTGTGCTTCGTCGAGGAGTCGCTCGCATCTGCAATCGGTATCGGCTTCCAAAAGGACGCTCTTTCGGGCAGGCTGCTTGTAAATATGGGCGGCGGCGAGGTTGATGTATCCGTTGTAACAATGGGCAGCATTGCGGTTGCGGACACCGTTAAAGTCGGCGGACTTTCGATTGACGCCGCAATACAAAAGCATTTGAAAAAGACTCGTGATATAACCGTCGGACCTTTGACGGCGGAGCGAATTAAAATTTGCCTCGGAAGTGCGATACCGAGAGAAGAAGAGCTTGCAATGATAGTATCGGGCAAGAGCGAAACGGATAATATGCCTATTTCCTTTGAGGTTACATCAGAGGAAATTTACCCTTGCGTGCGTGAGCAGGTCGATTTGATAATGAACGGAATACGAAACGTGCTTGAAAAAACACCGCCTGAGCTCGTCGGAGATATTTCGGATAACGGAATTATATTGACAGGCGGTACGGCACTTCTCAACGGAATGGATAAGCTTGTAAGCACCGCTACGGGAATTGAAACGGTTGTTGCAAAAGACCCGTTATACAGCACGGCAAGCGGAGCTATGGATATAGTTAAAAATATCGATAAACTTTCGAGTGCATATCAGTTCCATACAGTTCATCAGATAGATTAAAAACTTAACTTATGCAACAAAAAAGACCGTTTGAAACGGTCTTTTTTCTTTGGTGCACCTGACAGGAATTGAACCTGCACACCTCTCGGTATTAGATCCTAAATCTAACGCGTCTGCCAGTTCCGCCACAGGTGCATACTATATATTTTTTGCGCTTGTGTATTATAACAAATATTTTATAAAATTTCAATAGACAAATTATTGTATTTGTTATAAAATAAGCTTATTAAAGGAGGTTGTTATATGGATAGTTTATGGACTGAAAAGGTTGACAGAAAATTACCCTTGCCGGAGTATCCTCGCCCTCAATTTGAACGCTCTTGTTGGCAAAATCTCAACGGAGAATATGATTATTATATTTCTTCAAGAGGGGAAAAGTGGATTTCTGATTTTTCGGGTAAAATAACCGTTCCCTTTGCGGTTGAAAGTATGCTTTCGGGGGTTGAAAAGCCTCTTAACCCGAGTGACAGACTGTGGTATCAAAGAACATTTATACTTTCTGATGCATTAAAGGGCAAAAATATACTTCTTCATTTTGAAGCGGTAGATTGGCAATGCAAGGTATATATCAATAAGCAGCTCGTGGGCACTCATACGGGCGGTTATTGCGGCTTTTCGTTTGATATAACTCATTATCTCCTTGACGGGGAAAATACACTTACCGTTTGCGTATACGATCCCACGGAATCGGGCTGGCAGCAGAGGGGAAAGCAGGATAATCATCCGCACGGCTTTTGGTATACGGCTACCTCGGGCATTTGGCAGACGGTTTGGCTTGAGGGTGTGAATGAGTGTCATATTGAAAAAATTAAGACAACTCCCGACATAGACATGGGAACTGTAAATATTAAAGCAAATGTCTCAAACGACGAAATAACAACGCTTTCATTAACCGTGTTTGATGGCGGCGAAGAAATTATTTGTAAAGATATTTCACTTGACGAGGATGTTGAAATTCCGGGATTTAAGCTGTGGTCGCCCGAAGAACCTAATCTTTACTATTTTACGCTTGAAATTAAAAAAGACGGTAAAATTCTTGACAGCGTTAAGAGTTATTTTGGTATGAGAAAATATAGCTTTGGTACGGATAAATTCGGCATTTTAAGGCTGTTTCTCAATAACGAGCCGTATTTTCAGCGTGGACTTCTCGATCAGGGCTATTGGCCCGATGGAGGTCTGACTCCGCCCTGTGATGAGGCAATGATATTTGATATTAAAGAGATGAAGCGTCTCGGATTTAATATGCTGCGAAAGCACATAAAAATTGAGCCGATGCGTTGGTATTATCATTGCGACAGGCTTGGAATGATCGTTTGGCAGGATATGATGAGCGGCGGCGCATACATAGGCGATTTATATGCCGGCGTGCTGCCTAATCTCGGCATAAAGGTCAAGGACGACAATTACAAAATATTCAACAGAGAAGAGAAAAAAGCAAGAGATGATTTTAAGCGTGAGCTTGGTGAAATGATAGAACAGCTTTACAATGTCGTTTCAATTTACTGCTGGGTTCCGTTTAACGAGGGTTGGGGACAGTTTGACGCTCTTAGAATATGCAATTATGTAAAATCTCTTGATTCTACAAGGCTTGTTGATCACGCAAGCGGCTGGTACGATCAGGGCGGCGGCGATATTCAGAGTATGCACAAGTATGTTTTGCCCGTCAAAATGCCGAAGCTTGACAAAAAACGTGCGTTTGTAATTACAGAGTTCGGCGGATATCAAAACAGGGTTGATAAGCACACGTGGTCTGAAAATAAGACCTTTGGCTTATACCTTAAATTCAAGAATAAGAGCACACTTACAAATGCCTATAAAAAGCTTTATGAAAAGCAGATAATACCGCTTATCGATAAGGGTCTTTGCGGAACGATTTACACACAGGTATCGGATGTCGAGAATGAATATAACGGCATCTACACCTATGACCGCAAGGTGCTTAAAATCGAAGAGGATGTTATCAAAGAAATAAACAATTCACTCAAGTATTAAGGGAAATTACTATGGCTAACAAATATAATCAGAAAATCAAGATACTTTATATCCTGAAAAATCTTATGAGGAACAGTGATGAAAATAATCCTCTTGATACTGAAAGTATTATTTTAGACCTTAAAAATCACGGAATTGAAGCCGAAAGAAAATCTGTTTATAAGGATATTTCTGTTTTACAGGAATTTGGGTATGATATTATCAAGACACGCACACCGAAATCAGGCTATTTTATTGCCAACAGAGAATTTGAGGTAGCGGAAATCAGACTTCTTTGCGACGCCATACAGGCGGCTAATTTCATTACGCAAAAGAAAACAAAGCAGCTGCTCTCAAAAATTTATTCTCTTGTCAGCGCATCGCAGGCCGAGAAAATCAAAGATCAGGTTTATATAGATAACCGACCCAAATGCACAAATGAAAATATTTATTACACGATTGATAAGCTTCACACGGCAATACAGGATAACAGACAGGTTCAAATTGAGTATCGCAAGCGAAAAATTACAGCTTCAAACGAAACCCAATATGAAACAAAAACGCATTTTATAAGCCCTTATGCGCTTATTTGGTCGAACGATCATTACTATCTTGTCGGCAATAATCGTAACTATTCAAACATTATGATTACGAGAGTAGACAGAATAAAATCTGTTGAGATACTTACGGATTCGCCACGCATGAGCTTTTCGGACGTGTCTGAATATAAGGACTATTTTGACTCTGCCGATTATGCGAATAAGCATTTCAGTATGTTTTCGGGCGACCCTGAATCTGTCGAGCTTATTTGTTCAAACGAACTGATTGATGATATGATTGATAAGTTCGGCGATAACGTTCCGATTTTGAAGCATGGGGATGAAAGATTCAAAATAATTATCAATGCCGCAGTCAGCGAAGGTCTTGTGTCGTGGATTATTCAGTACGGCAATAAAATCGAAGTTAAAAAGCCGGATACCCTCAAAAAAATGATTTTGAACAGGGTAGACGAAATAAAAAATGTATACCGTATTTTATAATCTATGATTTTCAAAAAATTAAGATTGAGGACTTGAAATATTTACAAAATTATTATAAAATATAGCGTGAAAGAATTTGAAATTTGAAAGGATGTAGTTCTATGAGCAGTGCATTGAACAAAATGACTGTTGAAGATTTTGACGTTAAGGGCAAGAGAGTTCTTGTTCGTTGCGACTTCAACGTAAAAATGGAAAACGGAGTTATTACAAGCGATAAGAGAATTGTTGCTTCGCTTCCTACAATCAAATATCTTATCAAAAACGGCGCAAAGGTTATCCTTTGTTCGCATCTCGGTCGTCCGAAGGGCGAGTTTAATCCCGAATTTTCAATGAAGCCTGTCGCTGAAAGACTTTCTGAGCTTCTCGGACAGGAAGTAAAGATGGCTGACGACGTTGTCGGCGAAAGCGCACAGAAGCTTGCCGCTTCTCTTAAAGACGGCGAAGTTCTTCTTCTTGAAAATGTTCGTTTTGAACCCGGCGAGACAAAGAATGACCCTGAGCTTTCAAAGAAATTTGCAGCTCTTGCAGACCTCTATGTAAATGACGCTTTCGGTTCTGCTCACAGAGCACATTCTTCAACAACGGGTGTTGCTGATTATCTTCCTGCTGCTTGCGGTTACCTCATTCAGAAGGAAATTAAGTTTATCGGCGGCGCACTTGAAAATCCGAAGAGACCTCTCGTTGCTATTCTCGGCGGCGCAAAGGTATCGGATAAAATCGGCGTTATTACAAACCTTATTGATAAGTGCGACACACTTATAGTAGGCGGCGGTATGGCTTATACGTTTATGAAGGCTCTCGGTCATCAGATCGGCGATTCACTTCTTGAGGCTGACAAGGTTGACCTTGCAAAGGAAATGATGGCAAAAGCTAAGGAAAAGGGCGTTAAGTTCCTTATTCCCGTTGACAACAAGGTTGGTAAGGAATATAAGCCCGATACAGAGGCTATGATTGTTAATTCAGATGAAATTCCTGACGGTTGGATGGGTCTTGATATCGGTCCTAAGACACAGGAAATTTTCGCTGATGCCGTTAAGGATGCAGGTACTGTAATTTGGAACGGACCTATGGGCGTTTCTGAGTGGGACAACTTCGCTTCCGGTACAATCGCAGTTGCAACGGCAATCGCTGACAGCAACGCTATCTCAATTATTGGCGGCGGTGACTCTGCTGCTGCTATCCAGAAGCTTGGCTTCGCTGATAAGATGTCTCACATCTCAACAGGCGGCGGTGCTTCTCTTGAGTATCTTGAGGGCAAAGAGCTTCCCGGTATCGCAGCTCTTAACGATAAGAAATAATTTATTATTTGCAGGTAGGTTATTCTTACCTGCAAATTTCAATGAATAGGAGAAAAATAATATGAAAAAATCAGTAAGAAAAGCAGTTATAGCAGGTAACTGGAAAATGAACAAAACTCCGTCTGAGACAACGGCTCTTATCAATGAGATGAAGCCTCTTGTAGCAGATGCGGATTGTGACGTTGTTCTTTGCGTTCCCTATATTGACATTCCCGCAGCTGTTGAAGCAGCTAAAGGCTCAAACATTAAAATCGGTGCTGAAAACATTCACTTTAAAGCTTCGGGCGCATACACAGGCGAGGTTTCGGCTGATATGCTTAAAGAAGCAGGCGTTGAATATGTAGTTGTAGGTCACTCGGAGAGAAGAACTTATTTCGGAGAGACCGATCAGACTGTTAATCTTCGCACACTCGCTGCTGTTAATGCAGGTTTTACAGCCATCGTTTGCGTTGGCGAGACTCTTGAGCAGAGAGAACTCGGCTACACCGAAACACTTCTTAAATATCAGACAAAGATGGCTCTTACAAATGTTAAGCCTGAGCAGCTCAAAAATGTTATCATAGCTTATGAGCCTGTATGGGCAATCGGCACAGGCGTTACAGCTACTGCAGAGCAGGCTGACGAGGGTAACGGATATGTTCGTGCCGCTATCGCTGAAGCATACGGTGCTGATGCTGCTGAAGCAGTTACAGTTCAGTACGGCGGTTCAATGAATGCTAAAAATGCTGATGAGCTTCTTGAAAAGGTTAATGTTGACGGCGGTCTTATCGGCGGTGCTTCACTTAAAGCCGAGGATTTCTCAATCATCGTTAAAGCAGCTTCCAAATAATCGAGTGAAGGTGAGAATATGAAAAGACCTGTTGTTTTATGTATAATGGACGGCTTTGGCAATAATCCGTCCGAGTACGGCAATGCTATCAAGGCGGCAAAAACGCCTAATCTTGATAAGCTTATGGCTGAATATCCCATGACTTATATCGGTGCTTCCGGAATGGATGTCGGTCTTCCCGACGGACAAATGGGTAACTCCGAGGTAGGTCATACAAATATCGGCGCAGGCAGAGTTGTTTATCAAGAGCTTACAAGAATTACAAAGTCAATTCAGGACGGCGATTTCTTTGAGAATGAAGCACTTGTCGGTGCGATTGAAAACTGCAAAAAGAATGGTACAGCTCTCCATTTAATCGGATTGCTTTCAGACGGCGGCGTTCACAGCCATAACACCCATCTTTACGGACTTTTGAAGCTCGCAAAGGACAATGGACTTGAAAAGGTTTACGTTCACGCACTCCTTGACGGTCGTGATGTTCCTCCGGCTTCGGGCGTTGAATACATTGAAGAGCTCGAAGCAAAGATGAAGGAAATCGGTGTTGGCGAAATCGCAACTGTAATGGGTAGATTTTATGCTATGGACCGTGACAATATGTGGGATAGAGTCGGTATGGCTTATAACGCAATGGTTAACGGCGAGGGCATAAAGACAGATGATGCTGTTGAAGCTGTCAAAAAGTCATATGAGACTATCGACGGCGACGGTAAGCATCTCACAGACGAGTTTGTTATGCCGACTGTTTGCTCAAAAGGCGAAAGCATCAGCGAGAATGACTCTGTAATTTTCTTTAATTTCCGTCCCGACAGAGCAAGAGAAATTACAAGAACATTTGTAGACCCCGACTTCAAGGGATTTGAAAGAAAATCATTCTTCCCGCTTTACTATGTATGTATGACACAGTATGACGCAGAAATGCCTAACGTACATGTTGCATTTAAGCCGGAGACTCTTGTCAACACAATGGGCGAGATTATTTCAAAGCACGGCTTAAAGCAGTTGAGAATTGCCGAAACGCAGAAATACGCTCATGTTACATTCTTCTTTAACGGCGGCGAGGAAAAGGTTTATCCCGGCGAGGACAGAGTTCTTATTGACTCTCCGAAGATTTCAACCTTTGACCTCAAGCCCGAAATGAGTGCTTATGAGGTTTGCGACGCAGCTTGTGAAAGAGTTTTGAGTGACAAGTATGATGTTGTTATTCTTAACTATGCTAACTGCGATATGGTTGGACATACAGGCGTGTTTGATGCGGCTGTTAAGGCTGTTGAGACCGTAGACGAGTGTGTCGGCAAGCTTGCCGATGCTACACTTAAAATGAACGGTGTAATTCTTATCACAGCTGACCACGGTAATGCTGACAAAATGTATGAGGCTGACGGTTCGCCGTTTACAGCCCATACGACAAACCCCGTTCCGCTTATTGTTGCAGGCTACGGCACTGACTTCAAGCTCAAAGCACACGGCGGCAAGCTCTGCGACCTTTCTCCGACAATGCTCGATATTATGGGCATTAAGAAGCCGAAGGAAATGACGGGCGAATCGCTTATCGAAAGATAATTAACGCTTAATTTTAACGCAGTACATTCTTGTTGGGTGTACTGCGTTTTTTCTGCCAAATGTTGACGGTTTTGACAAATTATGTTATAATCACTCTTGGTTTGGCGGTGAGATTATGAAATCGACAGGAATTGTCAGAAGTATTGACAAAATGGGTAGAATTGTGCTTCCTATGGAAACAAGAAAGCTCCTTTCTCTTACAGAGGAGGGCTCGGCGGTTGAGATTTATACCGATAACGATATGGTTATTTTGAAAAAATATACGCCTGCTTGTCTTTTTTGCAACAGTGCTGATGACCTTATAGAGTATCACGGCGTAAGGATATGCCAAAACTGTGTTAAAGAAATGGAAAATCTTTTATAACAGAGGCAAATTTTATGATTGTAATTGATGCAGACGGTTGTCCGGTTGTGAATTTGACCCTTGATATAGCTCAAAGGTTTGGGGTTAAATGCTGTGTTGTTGCTGATACCTCACATAGCTTTGATTTTGGCGATAAAGCCGAAATTATTACGGTTTCAAAGGGTGCTGACAGTGCTGATTTCAGAATTGTTAACCTTATCAAAAACGGTGATATTGTTATAACTCAGGATTATGGGCTTGCAGCTATGTGCCTTGCAAAAACAGATTGCGTATTAAATCAAAACGGCTTGATTTATTCACAGAATAATATTGATTCTCTTTTGGCTCAAAGGCATATTTCAAAGAAAATCAGACGGGCAGGGGGCAGAACAAAAGGTCCTGCCAAGCGTACTGCAGAGCAAGACGAAAAATTTTCAAAAGCACTTATATCAATACTTAAAAAAAGGACTTTGGTTTAATCCAAAGTCCTTAATCTTTTATATGTGCTTATTTGTTAAATTCACGTTCAAGACTTTCAATCGCAGGCTCGACAAAATGCTTGTCAACAAGCAGAGAAATGTCAACCTCCGAGGTTGTAATCATGCTGACCTCAACGTTTGCTTTTGAAAGTGCATAAAACACCTTTACCGCAACGCCGGGAGTGCCACGCATTTCCTCGCCAAACACCGAAATTTTACAGTTTCCGCTGCGTAAGGTCAATTTCATATCGGGATAAATATCACGCAATTTGGCTGTAATTTCAAGCATTTTACCGACATCCTCATCCGAAACCGTGAAAGAAAGGTTTGGAGTGTGTGAATGAGGGGGCGTTTGCGAAATCATATCAACGTCAATATTGTTTTTTGAAATTTCCGTGAATATATCGGAGATCAAACCAATGTCGGCAGGAGAGTCCTGCAACGATACAAGAGTAACATCCTCCGTAACTGAAATGCTTTGTATAATACTCATAAAAACACCTTATTTCTCATCAACCAACTGCTTCATCGAATACATACCCGCAGGCTTGCCTTTAAGAAAAACAGCTGCATTTACAGCGCCTACGGCAAAGAGATCCTTTGAGCGTGCGGAATGTGAAATTGTAATAATTTCATCATGTCCCGCAAAAATAACCTCGTGCTCTCCGACGATTGTACCGCCTCTGATTGAATGAATTCCGATTTCGTTCGGGTCTCTTTTAGCACGCTTTGAATGTCTGTCAAATTCATAGGTCGGCTTGTTTGTTAAAGCGTCTGAAATGCTGTCAGCAAGCATAAGAGCCGTTCCCGACGGTGCGTCGATTTTTTGATTGTGATGAGCCTCGACAATTTCAATGTCAAACGAGCCTTCCAAAACCCTTGCGGCTTTAGCGGCAAGCTCTGAAATAAGATTTACGCCGATTGACATATTTGCCGAAAAGAACATCGGAACTTCCTTTGAGGTGTCCTCAATTTTCTTTTTCTGCTCATCGGAAAGTCCTGTTGTAGCAATAACAGCAGGCATTTTATTTTTCTTGCAGTATTCGAGCAACGATGCGAGAACAGACGGATGCGAAAAGTCGATGATAACATCGGCATCAATATCAATCTCTGAAAACGAAGCAAAAATCGGGTAGGGGGCGTCGCATTTGTTTATGTCAACGCCTGCTACGATTTCACAGTTTTCCTTGTTCTCCACGCACTTTGTAATAACGTGTCCCATCTTTCCCGAACAACCGCTTAAAATGATTTTAACCATTATTTACACATCCTTGAAAAATTTATATCAGTTCGTATTTTTGAAGAACGGATTTCAATTTTTCTGTATTTGCAGGTGTCATATCGCAAAGAGGAAGTCTCAACGGACCTACATCAATTCCCATCATTCTCATTGCAGCCTTAACGGGAATGGGGTTTACATCCATGAACATAGCGTTGCAGAGCTCAAGATATTTGAGCTGAAGCTCCGCACTCTTTTTGAAATCGCCGGCAAGTGCTGTTTGAGCAATATCGTGAGCAACCTGCGGAAGAATATTTGAAAGCACCGAAATAACGCCCTTACCGCCCAAAGACATAATAGGAGTAATTTGGTCGTCGTTACCCGAATAAATTGCAAAATCCTCGGGAACAAGTGAAATCGTCTTTGCAATTGAGGAAAGGTTGCCTGTCGCTTCCTTAGCCGCATAAATCATTTTGTGCTTTGCAAGCTCAGCATAGGTTTCGGGCTTAATTTCACAGCCTGTTCTCGAAGGAACATTGTAAAGGATAATCGGCGTTGAAACTCTGTCTGCAACATAGTTGAAATGCTTGATAAGACCTTCCTGTGAAGCCTTATTGTAATAAGGTGTAACCATAAGAAGACCGTCAACACCGAGCTTTTCGGCGTCATTTGAAAGCTTAAGTGCATAAGCTGTATCATTTGAGCCTGTTCCTGCGATAACGGGAATTCTGCCTGCCGTTACGTCAACCGCAACCTTAATAGCTTGTGTATGCTCGTTATGGTCAAGAGTTGCACTCTCTCCGGTAGTACCGCAAATAACGATAGCGTCCGTTGAATGTGAAATCTGATACTCAATGATTTCAGCCAATACTTTTTCGTTTACTTTGCCATCAGCTGTAAACGGGGTAATTATAGCAACGCCTGCACCTGTGAAAATTGGGTTCTTCATAAAATTTCCTCCAATCAATCCATATAGCCTTCAGCGCAAAGAAGCTCTGCAAGGAGAACTGCTCCGCCTGCGGCGCCTCTCAATGTGTTGTGAGAAAGACAAACAAATTTATAATCGTACTGTGTGTCCTCACGCAATCTTCCGATTGAAATTCCCATACCATTTTCAATATCTCTGTTGAGCTTTGTCTGCGGCATATTGTCCTCTACAAAATAGTTGAGGAACTGCTTGGGAGCTGACGGAAGCTTAAGCTCCTGCGGTCTGCCTTTATAATTCTTCCAAATGTCGAGAATTTGCTCTTTAGTGGGTTTGTTTTCAAATCTTACAAAGGTTGCGCCCATATGACCGTTTGTAACGGGAACTCGAAGACACTGTGCCGTAAAGTTAGGCCTTTTTGCGTCAACGATTACGTCGCCCTCGATTTTACCCCAAATTTTAAGCGGCTCTTTTTCAGATTTTTCTTCTTCTCCGCCGATAAAGGGAATAACGTTATCAATCATTTCAGGCCATGTTTCAAAGGTCTTACCTGCGCCCGAAATAGCCTGATATGTGCATACGAGAACATCCTTTACCTTAAAGCCTGCTTTATCAATCGGGAAAAGAGCAGGTACATAGCCCTGAAGCGAGCAGTTGGGCTTTACTGCAATGAAACCTCTCTTTGTGCCGAGACGCTTACGCTGTGAGGGGATAATTTCAATATGCTCGGGGTTAAGCTCGGGAAGAACCATCGGAACATCGGGGGTATGTCTGTGTGCGCTGTTATTTGAAACAACGGGACATTCAGCCTTTGCATATTCCTCTTCAAGAGCCTTGATTTCATCTTTTTTCATATCAACAGCACAGAAAACAAAGTCAACCTGTGATGCGATTTCTTTTATATCGTCTGTTGCATTCATAACAACAAGGTCTTTAACATTCTCGGGGATTGCAACATCCATGCACCATTTTGAGCCGACAGCGTCCTCGTATTTTTTGCCTGCGGAACGAGCGCTTGCAGCGACAACCTTTACATTAAACCACGGATGATTTGCAAGTAAGGTCAAAAATCTCTGTCCTACCATACCTGTTGCGCCGATAACTCCGACATTATACTTCTTTTCCACTTGTAATTACCTCCAAAAAATGTTATTCTATTATCTGCAAAAAAAATAACCGGTTTTGCTAACCGGTCATCATTGAGAAAAAGAGCAACATTGAAAATTTTATTTCAATGCAGATAGCACTCCATCAAACAATGATGACAGTTATATTGTTATTCACAATATCCCCAGATAAAGTTTATCAGCAGTCGCCTTATCTTCGGCAAAAACACCTTTTGTTATACGGTCAATGAATTGCTGAATTCTGACGCAAACTACTGATTGTTTTCGCACCTCTATCGCAGTTAAATATATTTTACCACCAATACCCTATATAGTCAAATAATTTTATCAATTTTATAAATTTCATATATTTGTAGGAGAAACCCAATGAAAAAAGAAGATTTTTATTACGAATTGCCCAAAGAACAAATTGCCCAAACCCCGATAGAGCCGAGGGATGCGTCTAAAATGATGGTAATTCACCGTTCCGAGCGTAGAAATGAGGACAAGCATTTTTACGATATTGTCGATTATCTCAACGAGGGAGATTGCCTTATTCTCAACGATACTAAGGTTTTACCCGCACGACTTTACGGCGTGAAGGAGGAAACGGGCGCACATGTTGAGTTTTTGATGCTCACACAAAAGGAAAATGATGTGTGGGAGGTTATTACAGGCCCCGGCAGACGAGCAAAAGCAGGCTCAAGGTTTGTTTTCGGAAACGGTATATTAAAGGCGGAAATTATTGATGTGCTTGAAAACGGTAACAGGCTTGCAAAGTTTACATATGAGGGAAACAATATATTCAACGTTCTTGAAAAGGTCGGAGAAATGCCGTTACCTCATTATATTACCGAAAAGTTAGAGGATAACGACCGTTATCAGACTGTTTATGCTAAAGAGTTAGGCTCTGCGGCGGCGCCGACGGCAGGCTTGCACTTTACTCCCGAAATTCTCAAGAAAATTAAGGATAAAGGCGTTAATATCGGCTATGTTACATTGCACGTCGGAATCGGTACATTCAGACCTGTTAAGGTTGAAAATATCGAAGACCACAAAATGCACTCGGAGCATTATCATCTTCCTAAGGAAACTGCAGATTTGATAAACGAAACGCATAAAAACGGTAAAAGAGTTATCGCTGTCGGCACAACAAGCTGCAGAACTCTCGAAAGCGTTGCGACATATAACGGAGAAATTGCCGAGGCTGACGGCTGGACAAGCATTTTTATTTATCCGGGATATGAATTTAAGTGTATCGACGCTCTTTTGACAAATTTCCATTTGCCCGAAAGCACGCTGATTATGCTTGTTTCGGCGTTTTATAACAGGGAAGATGTGCTCGCTTCATACAATGATGCGGTTAAGAAGAAATATAGATTTTTCAGCTTCGGCGATTGTATGCTTTTGATATAGTAAGGGGATAATGATGTATAAGCTTATAAAAACAGAGGGAACTGCCCGCAGAGCAGAATTTGAAACGGTACACGGTACTGTACAGACGCCTGCATTTATGAATGTTGCTACCGCAGGTGCTATAAAGGGCGGACTTGACGCCGACGACCTTAAAAAAATCGGGTGTCAGGTAATGCTCAGTAATACCTATCATCTTCACGTAAGACCCGGCGACGATTTGGTAAACGAATTAGGCGGACTTCATAAATTTACAGGCTGGGAGGGTCCTATTCTTACCGACAGCGGCGGATTTCAGGTTTTTTCACTTGCAAAGCTTCGTAAAATTAAAGAAGAGGGCGTAAATTTCAATTCGCATATTGACGGAAGGCATATTTTTATGGGACCTGAAGAAAGTATGCAAATTCAGTCGCATTTAGGCTCTACAATAGCAATGGCATTTGATGAATGTGTCGAAAATCCTGCCGAATACAGCTATTCAAAGCAGTCCTGCGACAGAACAGTACGTTGGCTAAAACGCTGTAAGGCGGAAATGAACAGACTTAATTCTCTCGAAGACACAATAAATAAAAATCAGCTTCTTTTCGGTATAAATCAAGGCTGTACATTTGATGATTTAAGAGTTGAGCATATGAAGCAGATTGCAGATTTAGACCTTGACGGTTATGCGATTGGCGGTCTTGCAGTCGGTGAACCGAAAGAAGATATGTACAGAATTATTTCTGCGGTTGAACCGTATATGCCTAAGGATAAAATCCGCTATCTTATGGGCGTCGGAACACCAGGTAATATAATCGAGGCTGTCAGCAGGGGAGTTGACCTTTTTGACTGCGTTATGCCGTCAAGAAACGCAAGACACGGTCATCTTTTCACTCATGAGGGAATTATAAATATCAACAATGAAAAGTACCGTAAGGACTTAGACCCGATTGAAAAAGGCTGTCAATGTCCGACCTGCCAGAAGCATTCGAGAGCGTATATCAGGCATCTGTTTAAGGCGGGAGAAATTCTCGCAATGCGACTTTGCGTTATTCACAATCTTTATTTCTATAATACGCTGATGTCGGAAATTCGTGACTCACTCGATAACGGCACGTTTGAGCAGTATAAATCGAAATATGTTGATTTACTCGATAAACGCATATAAACTCTTGCAATATCGGCAATTTGATTGTATAATACTTTAGAAATAAAATACTTGGAGGAAAATTATGAATTTTTTCTATTTACTTGAAGCTGCAAACGGTGCAACCGGCGCTAAGGGCAGCATGGCATCAAGCATTATTCTTATGGTTGTTCTTTTCGGCGGTATGTATTTCCTTATGATCAGACCTCAGAAGAAGCAGCAAAAGAAAGATCAGGAAATGAGAGAAAGCACTCAGGTTGGCGACGAAATCACAACCATCGGCGGAATTATGGGCAGAGTTGTTACCGTTAAGGAGGACTCGCTTATCATCGAAACAGGCGCTGACAGAAATAAAATGAAGATTACCCGTTGGGCTATTCAGACAAATAACACTGCTGCTGAGAAAGCAAAGGCAGAAAGAGAGGCTATCAAAGCCGCTGCCGAGAAAGAAAAGGCTCAGAAGAAAAAGAGCAAAAAAGAAGACTGATTTATTCATAAAATAATTTACCCCTTCATACTCTTTAGTAGAAGTATGAGGGGGTATTTTTATGCGTGAAAGCTCTGTCGGCAAAGCTGCTTTCGATAAAAAGATAATTAAGCAGTTGCTTTTAAGCTCATTTTTCGGTGTGATTTTATTTTTGGTATTGAGCTGCATATTTTCAATTGTTATTATGAAAAACTCGGCTTTTTCCGATAAAACGTTTGTTTTTTCACTTGCGGCATTAGTTGTTTCGTCGTTGCTTTGCGGCTTTTTATCTGCCAAAAGAAATAAATTAAAGGGTGTTATAAGCGGAAGCATATCAGGATTTTTAATGTGCGCCGTAATATATTTGATTACAGCAGCTGTAAGCGGATTTTCCTTTTCTTATAAGGCAATTATCATTTTACCTGCGGTAATTATTTCAAGCGTTATAGGTGCAATACTTAAAAAGAATATATAAATATCAAGGAGAAAATCAATGAAAAAGAAAAGTATGAGAATTAAAAGGTTTAACGGGAAATTATTAAAAAGCAATCAGACGTTGACTATTTTATGCGTGTTACTTTTAACGGGTATGTTTTTGGGTGCGGTTTGCGTAAAGCACGCTGACGAAGCTGTGCTTGAAAAAATCAAAACGCTGACAGGCGCATATTTCGTTACAGGAAATGAAAGCTCGATTATTAAAAACTTTCTTTCGTATATTTCTGCAGATACGCAGTTTATAATTTTGTCGGTTTTATTCGGCTTGTGTGTAATCGGAGAGCCGATTTTATGGCTATTGCCTGTGATACGAGGGCTCGGCTTAGGTATTATTACAGGCTATATTTACAAAACTTTCAATGTTCAAGGCGTAATTTACAGTACGGTTTTAATTGTCGTACCTGCGGTTATTTCTTCGCTTGCAATGGCCGTAAGCTGTAAAGAAAGCATTTTGTCGTCACGGGATATCAGAAGCACATTAAAGCAAGACGGCAAGCAGTTTAACTACCGAGAGTTCATAAAGCTGTTTGCCGTCAGGAATTTGATATTATATGTTTTTGTTATTTTGTCGGGAATTATCGGATGCATTTTGACTTATTTCTTCTCGTCAAAAATTATTCCTCTTTCTTGACTTTTTGCGGAATATTTGTCTTTTTCTGCTTTACGTTAGCAAGCGGATTGTTGTCAACAGCCGTTTTGAGCTGTTCGTCAACGATATGCGTGTAAATTTCGGTCGTTCCGAGGTTTTCGTGTCCCAAAATATCCTTTAATACAAGCACATCAACATTTCCGTATTGATACATAAGCGTTGCGGCTGTATGCCTTAGCTTATGCACCGATAAGCCCCGTCCTGAAAGCCCTGCTTTTTCAAGATACTCATATACCATATGCTGAACGGTTTTAGGGCTTATTCTCTGTAATCGCTTACTTAAAAACAAAGCGTCTTTGTCCTTAACGCCGTCAACGGGACGAACTGCCAAATAGCTTTTTATCGCTTCAAGACAAGCTTTGTTAAGATAAATTGTGCGTTGCTTATTACCTTTACCTGTAACGGTCAAAGTGCCGTTATCTCTTATATCCTGATAATTTATCGAAACAAGCTCCGAAAGACGAAGTCCGCAGTTTAGGAACAGGACAAGTATGCAGTAATCCCGTTCTTTATATTCTCCGTCAACGCAATCAAGCAGCTTCAAGCTTTCATCAAGGGTCAGATATTTCGGATTTGCTTTCTTTTTTTTTGGGGTCTCAAGGTTTTCCATAGGATTTTCGGTTAACAGCATTTTCTGTACGTGTAGATACTTGAAAAAGGCTCTTATGGCCGATACCTTTCTTGCTCTTGCGGCAGAATCATTGTTTCTGACATCCTTGCAATATGAAAGAAATTGATAAGCATCCGAAAGGGTAATTCTTTTTATAAAATCAATATCAATATCCGATACGTCTATTTCGGAAAGCTCCGAAGAGGAGGGGGCAAGGCCCTTATTTTGCTTCAAAAAACGCAAAAACATCATATTATCAATGCAGTATTCTTCAACCGTCAGCTCGGATTTGTTTTTAATAGCGTAAATGTGCTGCAAAAATTCCTTTAATAAAGCAGGAACTTCGGGCGAATTTGCATATTTCATAAAAGAGTACACCTCCGTGAAACTGTTTCACAATATAGTAGTTTTTATATAGTTATAGTCACATATAAATAAAAAAATAATTATATTTAATCAGATATAATCAAAGGGTAAACAGAGCTTTGAACTTAACAGATTGCTATTATAAATAGCTTATAACAAAAGCTGCAAACTGTGTAAATATAATTTATATTACAGCCGGCTGATTAACGCTTATAAATCAAAAGCTCATAAGATCTCAAAAAATCCATCGAATAGAAATGTTTTTATTTAACAAAGTATCGTTGAAAAAATTTCTATCGGCTGCAATCGGAACTGATTTTTCAAAAAAGCTTAAATAAAATTTATAAACGCAAGTTAAGTGCAAAAATAAAATATTATCATAAAAGAAATTATAATGAAAAGCAAATTGAAAATTCAAATAATTTGATTGCACATAAATCCTTAGAATAGATTTTTAATCAAGCAGCAAAACGTATCATAAGCGATATACAATGAATTAAGTAGCTCAAAGCGGCAAAATATCGCAAAATCAAGCCTTTTGCCATATTTTTCCTTTAATTAAAATCCCCTTAATTATATAAAATATTGATTATGTATAATTGTATAGCAATTTTGCACAAATGTCAAGTCCTATTCCCTTATAAATAAAAAAATAGAAGTTCTTGGTGTTCAAGAGCTTCTATAAGTTATTATCGTTAGTTTACGTTTTCTTCAATCGTTTCCGTATTATCAACCGCTTTTTTACTCGGAATGAAGCTTGCGAGCTTTAACAGCTTTTCATCATCGGTATTTACAAATTTGTTAATGGCGTATTCGATTGTTTTTGCGGCGTCAATATTGATAAGCTTTGTATTAACGGGCTTTTCGCCGTATTTTTTTGCGAGCTTATTTGCGGAAATCATAATCCCTGCAACAGTTGTTTCCGCAAGTGCAGAGCCGAATAAATTTGCCCATTTTCCCTTTTTCATTTTAACATCGCCCTTCTTTATTCATTTTCAAAAATCGGTATAAAGCTTCCTATGTCGCAAAGCCTTTCGTTGTCAAGACTTAATAAATCCACATTGTAGTTTTTGCAAAACGCTTTTATATCATCATAGCATTTATGAGCTTTGGCATTTCCGAAAAAAGCAAGAACATCCTTTGATATTTTACAGCAAGCGCCGCCGATAAATCCGTAGTCATATCCGTCGAGAGCCACGCTCCCCTTTTCGACCTCTAAAACGTCGTATTCGGCATTTTTAAGTGCTTTGTATATTGATTTATCATCAGTGATAAAAGCCTTGTCGGAAACGGTGCAGACAGAGCATTTTGTGTATCCTTGATTGACGTCTATTACAGTCTTTCCGTTCGCCAATTCCTTGATTTTAGCGGATGAAATATCATAATTGCATATTAAATCAGTTGAATTTGCAATACAGTTCAGCAGACAATCCTCGGGATAAGCATTTTTCAAGCTTTCATTGATAATATAACATTTACAACCGAGCTTTTCAAGTGACACTTTAAGATTTGTTTGCGTTTTTGATAAAACAACAATGCCGCCTCCGAGATAATTCACACATAAATCTGCGTGATTGATAACAGGCTTCGGTAAATCAGGCTCGCTGTCTGTTACAAGCGTATCAATTCCAAGCCTTTTAAGCTCATCTGTGTATTTCAAAATGCCTGCGCCTGCCACGCCGATAAGAACGTCGGTTTCAGGCAAATACGGTGTATTTATAAGCTTCATAGCATCAGTCCATTATAGCTTGAAAAGCCTGTCTTATATTGCTTACGCCGACAACCTCGATATTATCGGTAAGCTTGTTGCGGATTTTTTGAAGATTGTATTTCGGTATGACGCATTTCCTAAAGCCTAACTTTGCAGCCTCTCTTATTCGCTGTTCGCAGGAATTTACGGCTCTGATTTCTCCGCCGAGTCCTATTTCACCGAAAGCAAGCAAATCCTCGGGCACAGCGTAATCCTTTAAGCTTGAAACAATGGCAAGTGCAACCGACAAATCAGCTGCAGGCTCGTCAATTTTAAGACCGCCGATGATATTTATATAGCAGTCCATATTTCCGATAAAGTACCCTGCCCTCTTTTCGAGCACAGCAATCAGCATAGCCATACGGTTATAATCGATACCCGTCGCCATTCTTCTCGGAGTTCCGAAGCCTGTGGGCGTAACGAGGCTTTGTACCTCCGCCATAATCGGTCTTGTACCCTCCATAACGCAGGCAATACAACTGCCCGAGGTGTTCTTGGGTTTACCTGAAATGAGCATCATAGACGGGTTGCTGACCTCGGTAAGACCTATATCCTGCATTTCAAACATACCTATTTCATTAGTAGAGCCAAAACGGTTTTTAACAGCTCTTAAAATTCTGTATGAGAAATTTCTGTCGCCCTCAATATACAAAACAGCATCAACAATATGTTCAAGCACCTTCGGACCTGCGATATTACCGTCTTTGTTCACATGACCGACAATTATCATAGGAATATTAAGCGTTTTCGCTGTTCTCATAAACATATTTGTAGTTTCACGCACCTGTGTTATGCTGCCGGCAGACGAGCTCAATTCCGCAATATTCATGGTTTGAATTGAGTCTATCATTACAATATCGGGCTTTTCGGAAGCGATTACCTCACAAATATACTGTGCGTCGGTTTCGCAGAGAATTGAAAGATTTTCCGACTTAACATTAAGCCTTGTAGCTCGAAGCTTAATCTGATGAGCCGATTCCTCGCCCGACACATAGAGAATTTTCAGCGTTTTTCCGAGGTGCTCGCAGATTTGAAGCAATAAGGTTGATTTACCTATGCCGGGATCACCGCTTAGAAGCACCATCGAGCCTTTTACAAGACCTCCGCCGAGAACACGGTTAAGCTCATTCAAGCCCGTGTCAAAGCGATGCTCTGTATCTGCCGTTATTTCGTTTAATGCATATACCCTGCTCCTGTTAGCCGATAAAAAAGCCGACGAGGACTTCTGCGCTGAAGCGGCTGTCCTAACCTCTTCCTCAAGCGTGCTCCACTCTTTGCAGTTCGGGCATTGACCAAACCATTTTGAGTATTCATGTCCGCAAGCAGAGCAGACGTAGACAGACTTAACCTTTCCTGCCATGATCAACTTCCTTTGTTTACATAGTTAAGAATACCGTCGGCAATGCAAAACGCCATTTTACGCTGATATTCTTCGCTTTTCAGCAATTCTAAATCGTTATAATTTGTTATAAATCCGCACTCGACTAAAACTGCGGGCTTTTTTGCATAATAAAGCAGATAAACGCTTTTCCCACATTCTTTAATCTGCCTTGTGTTATCTTTTTGAAGCAGAGAAACAACGCTTTGTTGAATTTCGCCTGCCAAATCCTTACTTTCGGGCGTGTTCGGAGAATAAAAAACCTGCGTGCCCCAATATTTTGAACTGTTGTACGAATTCTGATGAATACTGATAAAAATACAATTATCGGTGTTTTCCATTACACTCATACGGTTATGAATATCGGACACCTTGATTTCCCTGACGGTTTTTGCGTGACTTGAATGAACAGAGCAATCGCTGTCTCTTATCATAACTGTATTAAATCCGTAGGATTTCAGCAATTCATTAAGCTTGAGAGAAATTTCAAGATTTATATCCTTTTCGTATGTACCGTCAACGCCTAAAGCTCCGCCGTCAATGCCGCCGTGCCCCGCATCAATTATAAACGTCGGATTAAAATGATAATCGGCAGAGCCTTGCACATTTTTGGCAAGCTCTATATTAAAAGTAAAAAATATCAGTACGGAAATTATAATTACAAGAGTAAAGAAAGAAAAGAACTTTCCGATAATTTTCAAAATATCATCTCCTATATTATATAGCCTAAAGGTCTGTATTTCAAGATAAACCTACTTTAATATTTATGAAATAATATTCTAAAAATGCAAAAACTCCGAAGCATTAAGTTAAACGGTTATAAAGATAAAGGTGTCCTGACAACAGGACACCTAATTGTTATTTTATTATATTCGTATCAAGGTGTATTTTATTAGCTGTCATTATACACACTTTTATTTTCATTTTCGTACAAGGCTAAAATTTCGTATCCGACTTTCTTTGAAACAATTATTTGATTTTCTGACTCAATCACTTTTTTAGCTACAATAGATATGCTTTTTTTCTTTTCGTTAGCGTAAAGAGGAAATTGAGAATTTGAAAGTATCATATACTCGCTGCTTGCAAATGTCCCCTCAATCAGCCTTATAACCTCATAATAAACTGTTTGCTTGCCGCTTATATCAAGTGATGATACAAGCTTTCCGAAAAATGAATACATTGCAACTTCTTTATGAAAACTGTCAATAATCGAATAACTTACAAGGAACAAATTTACATAAACAAATCCAACATATGCAAATAAAATAGCGAAAACACAAAATACAAAAATCAAGTCTTCATAAGACATAAAATCAAATATACAAAACTTAATCAACCACAATGTAATCAGTAAAGCAATAAAAAACATAACAACTAATTGTTGTTTCCAATACTTGGAAAGATATATTTTTTTCATATTAACACCCCAAAACAAATTTACATTGCTTTAATTACACAGAACCATTCAATGTGTTATTCCTCATCTTCCGCTTCTAACTCTGATAATGTTTTTGATAATTTTACTAATTGCTTCGGTGTACCGAATATAGTTTCCCAATCGGATATATCTGATTCATGTTGATCTGAAATTTTTTCCTTGAAATCGTCGGACACCTGTTCTTGCTCTAATATATCGTTTCTTTGCTTATCGATACTCATTGCCGTCTGTAAATTATATGCATACAGATTGTAATAATAAGCCGATATACTTGTCAACCATTTTGCTTTTACGATATTATCGGTTTCCTCAACCGCTAATTGATTAAATAAGTCGATAATCATTTCTTTGTTATCATAAAAGAATTCCTTGTTATCACCGTCTCTGTAACAAGCAAAGAATACGCCCAAGCGTGTATCGGCATCTATTTTTGGGAAATATTCTAATACAATTCCTTTGAACTCATCAATTTTATCATTAGAAATACAGGGTATTAAGCCGTTTATAATTGCTTGACATTTTAGCGAATTTGAAATTGTTTCGTTATTCATTCCTTCAAGGAATTCTTCGCTGTATACAGTTTTACCGTATTCGGCAAGTTCGTCATTAGAATAATCAAACACGTCTGCAACATAGTAAAGCACTTCAAGATTTCTTGCCGAGCACAAATATCCAATCAATTTAAAATAATTGTCCAAAGACGAATCCTCATTATAATTTGTTTTAAGTGTTTTTATCGAATAGTTGTTAAACCAAATCGCTGAACCGATTAACACTATGGCAGCTGATGCTATTACCGATATTATCGCAATAATAATTCTTTTCTTTTTACTTTTCATAATTTCCCCCGGCAATAAAAAATAAGATATGTTTCTTACTGCTTTAATTACACAGCTCCGTCCCCTGCGTTGTCAATCAACATTCCATTTTCCTTAAAAAACTCAATATCGTCGTCAGTAAGACCGATGCAAAAACAGATCTTTTCATGAGAAATAGTTGCAAACCACAATTTATCATCTCTATAAAAACAAAGATCCTCGGGCGCTCCGCATTCATCAGGCAAAAATATATTTGGTATTTTCAGTAATTCATCACGGCTCTGTTTACAGCAACGGTAAACAACCATTATCTGATGTTTACATGGCGTTAAAAAATCAACAAGCCATTCACTCTTATAAAAAAGATATTTAGTTGCAAATGGCTGTAATTCATCAGAATATTTGTAACTTGGCGGTATTTGCGAATATGGTCTACGTATAATCGGCGTAAGCGTAAAAATGTCAGATGTTCTGCACAAATACTTTATAACAGATTGGTAATTGTTAACTACATCTTCATATTTCAAATAAATTCTGTTGTACATAAAAATATGCCCTCCGGTTCCTTATTACCCTAAAGGTATATTAAAGATTTTAATATCCGATTTTCCATTTGCTTAACCGTGTTTTTACAGACCTCTGCCAACATCTTTTGCTAATTTAAGTGCTTTCACTTTTGAATGTGCTTTCATAATTTTTACTCGACTTCTTCTTAATTATCCGCCGTGCAATAAAATATAGAATTCTCACAACTATTGATATAATCGGAAATGTAATTACCAAGAGCAGAAGTATTAAGCCGTCAGCATTATTCAGTTCACGATATGAGAAAAACCGAAAACGCTGTGACAGTTCAACGCTTATGAATTCCAAAAATATGAAATTGATAAAAATGCTCAGTAAATATATTATTGCGGTTTTAATATTTATCTCAACATTTTTGATTACAAGCAATGATAGAATTGATATTACAGGGAAAAAGCCACATATTATAAAAAAGACATATATATCCAACGATTTAGTCAAGCTTGAGAGAAATACAAAAATATAAAAAGCCATAAATGCAGCTTGGATTAAACCGTCAAGCCACGTTTTGACAGATGCGTTTAAATATCCTGAAAATCCGGTCATAATTTTATACCCCTTTCAGCACGCAGACTATTTTACGTTTTATTTACATTACTTAAAAGCAGATGTAAGTTACTGTTCCACACATCATCTCTGTTTTCTTTGGCTTTTTCGATACAAGTATTTATCGCTTCCAAGATGGTGTTGTTATCTGAGTACTTGCATAATCTATCTAAGATACAAAGCGCTCCGGGCCAATTCGTATCTTGCAACCATTCTAACAATTCAACCAAATACGGCTTAATTTCTTCATCGCTTTTTTGCGATATAATAACAGCACAATTTTCCCATACATTTTTATTATGTTTAGGCGTTAACGGTTGTATAAACGGAACAATATTTTCAAATTTACTTGCTAAAGATATTCCTTTTGATTGTGTTTCAACAGGCTTATTCCAATCAATCATATCCAAAATTTCTAAAATATCTACCATTTAACATTCGCCCCCATTTACCAACAGCAGATTTAACAGCTTGTGTATAATTATAATGTACAAACCTATTGTTAAAGATTTTTGAATTTGCTTATCATTGCTTTTGGTATATCATTTTTTATAAAAAATAAACATACGATCAACAATTCCATAAGCATAGATATAATAAATAATAATTTAACTGAAAATTCTTTTGCGTTTAGTTCGTACAAAACATTTTTATTGTTATCGATAATTTTATATCGACCGAAATTGTTTTTCAAGAAATACTCATTATTATCTGTCTTGAAACGCTTTTTCGATTTTTCAATATCCGTATATGTTTTTGAATAAACATCTTCGCTTTTTTCAATTACATTGCCGCTTAAATCGATTTTATATACAAACTCTGAAGTTTTAGGGTTTATATCGAAAACTTTTTCGTCGCCTTTGTAAACTTCTATTGCATTGTCTCTTCCGACATATAAAAGATTCTGACTGTCAAGAGCAAACCCATAAAAAGATAGTGTATGAAAAGCACCGAGAAAAACAGAAACATTTGCTAAAATACCAAAAAGTATAAAACAACAAATAAGCTTAATATTTTTCATACCTCAATAACCTCTTTTTATTCATCCACATCATTCAAGTAATCAATAAATTTGTTACTTATTTTCTTTTCTTGGCAAATCAATAAATAAACTTTCAAAAAATAAGCGCCGTTGCCGCCGATAAGTATTCCGACAATCATCAACATTCCTAACATAAATCCGTTCTGAACATCAATAAGTGAAAACAAAATGCGACCTGCAATTATACCGCTTATCGAGAAAGCCGTTATTATAGGAACAGAAATTTTATCTGCTTTTTTAAGCTTATCTTCAGAAAAAGATTTTTTCTTAATACTTGAACATCCAAGAACAACAGTTATTGCACAGAATAAAATAATCAAAAAGAATTCTAAAAAGAAAAACAACAAATAACGCTTAGTAAATCCGGCAGCAAACAAGCAGAACATAATACTTATAAATTCATTTCTTACACCGTCAAAAAGAAAGGTTCTTTTTTGACCGTTAAGAAACTTATAAATGATAATACTTGCTATTATGTATGCAATGTCAAGAAAAAATGAAAAATATGTTATTATTGGTTTTTGAACATTTATCGGTACGATTAAAAAAGTGAAAAAAGCCAACATGAAAAATCCGATAAAGAAATCTGAAAAGGTTAATTTCTTATAGTTATAGTTAATAAAATCTTGTATATGTTTTTTCATAATTGCTCCTATAAATATACCGTATTTAATTATTCAAATTTAATTACCAAGTCATCAATTGACACTTGATAATCGGCATCAAAAACGCCTATATAAGCATAATTCAAATAATATTTTTCCTCGGGGAAATCAATGGATATATATTTGTCAAAGCTTGAATTGTGCGTGTCGTTTATTGCTTTCGGAGTATCGGAAAAATAGCGTACAACGGCATAGTAATCATCAGTTCCTTTGCAATTATATATCGAAACTGATATATTACCCTCTCTTTTTTCTTTTACCGTAAATAAATTCATTCCCAAGCTCGGCGTCCAACGATTACCTTTTTTAGGAATCAAATACTGCTCTGCGCTTTCTGCACCATTGTTGTGCACCATAAAGGTTGACTGCGCACCGTCGGCAACAATTTCCGCTTTTCCGGTATGCGAATACATATATGCTTTTTGTGGCGTTGAAAAAGACATTAAATGATTGTCTAAACCGAGGAAAACGCTTGCCTCACAGACGACGGCAACGATTACCAAAACAGTAATAACAGCCTTTCTGCCGATCTTTTTCTTCTTATTGATTAAGAACAATATCAAGGCTGTTATTGCGAAAATAACCAGTCTGACTATTATGTAAATCATATTTTAATCTCACTTTTTTAATTTATTGCATCTGCTAAGATTTCGTTGGATTTATTCTTATAAATTTCCGAATCGTATTTATATAATGCTTACTTATGCTTATATACTTAACCCTTTTTCTTGCTTTTGATTATCTCTTTAACTTTTGATTGAAGCATTTTTACTCGTAAATCTTCGTAGTTATTCGCATACATAGAAACATAAAACGATTTCCCTGATTTTGTTTTAATCTTAAAAGAATCGCCTTGTCTGCTCCAAATAAACTTTTCACAATCGGAATAATATATTTTCTGTGCTTTTTGGAATATAGTATGGTAAACAAAATAATCTTTGCTTTTATAGAAGTCGATTTTCCATATTAAGAAATACAGTAAAAAGACTATACAAAATAACACCAATAAGCCAAAAAACAAAATAGAAAACACATCGTTTTGTTGATAAGCCATAATTGTACAATAAATACACAGCGGTATAGCAATTACAAACAAAAAGGGAAAAGCTTTTGGAGCTTTAATAACAATGTAATCCCTTTTTGTGTTAAGCAATATTTTCTTATCGTTTTCTTTGTCAACAGTAAAAAACAAAATTGATATTATAATCGGTATTAAAGTTAAACTTAACAACTGAACCGGCATTTTTACCACCTTAATTTTTAATATAATTGATGTTTAAGGTAACATTATCCCTTGTTCTGATGCTTTTCTTCTTCAATACCGTTTTGTAACAGTTTTCTTCTTAACATTTCGTAATTAGACACTAATGATAAAACAAGTATTTTCTTTCCTTCTACAGTTACAATTCGGAAAATCCACGGATCGTCAGACCACACTGTTTCGCCGCTGTCACTAAAAGTCAATTTTCGGGAAGTCAACGGATTTTTAGACCATACTATTTTTTCGCAGTCACTAAAATATATTTTCTTTTTTCTACCGGCAAAAATTGAACTGTAAATAAAGAAATCATCATTATCAAAGAATTCAATTTTCCATAATAGGCAATAAAGCAATGCTGTTAAGCATACAAATACAATCACACCGAGAAGCACAAACAATGGAATATCAAAAGGCATAACAATAGGCATATAAACTAACGCAATAAGAGGAAAAACTACAAATATAGTTTTAGTGAATTTAGGGAACTTCAAAATAATATGTTCAGTATTACCCTCTTGCTTTTTGGGCAACATTCCCGTTCTATCCTCAACCTCAATCCAATTATTTAACGGAAAGTAGAGGGCTGTGCTTGTGTCATAACGAGCTAATATTATGTTTTTTTCTTTGTAACGAAAGAAAAAAGTTGTAGTTGTCTTACTCAATTCCCTAAACTCAAAATTCTCATTTGAAAAAACGATGTACTTTGAGTAATGTCCTATTTTTTCAAATTTATAGTAAACAGGTTTGGAAAGGTCAACTTCGCACAGTAAGACATTAGGGTATCTGTAAGCGTAAAATTTCTTACCGTCTGTTTTCACATAGATAGACAAACGCTTATATATAAATACCGCTCCGATAAACATTGGAATTGCAAAAAAGCAAATCGCTAAATAAAAAGCTATTAAATCTGCAAGTCCGAATATTTCGTATGATGATTTAATATCAAACACCATGAAAAGAAACGCACCAACAGACATTATAAATAATATTAAAGCGTCGAATAAACGCATTAACGGATTATAAATTGTTTTCATATACTTACCCACCAATAATTATATCCTCATCTCAAATTATATCTTATACAGAATTAAATTTCAATATAAATAAAATCAATAGCATAATATAAAAAAACTCCGAGACATTAAATCTCGGAGTTGAATATTGTAAGAAGCAATCAGTCAATCGGATAAGTCCAACCGTATTTATCCTCAATTTTGCCCCACTGAATGCCTGTGAGGGTATCGTAAAGATGCTGAGTTACCTCGCCGATTTTACCGTCGTTTACGGTATATTTTATATCTTTATAGCAAAGCTCTCCGATGGGAGATACAACAGCAGCTGTGCCTGTTCCCCAAGCCTCTTCAAGTGTGCCGTTTTTCATTGCCTCTGCAAGCTCGTCAACTGAAATTCTTCTCTCTACAACCTTGTAGCCTTCATTTCTGAGAACCTCAAGGCAGGATTTTCTTGTAATACCGGGAAGAATTGAGCCTGTGAGCATCGGAACTACAATCTCGCCGTTGATTTTGAACATTACGTTCATAGCGCCGACTTCTTCAATGTACTTTCTCTCAACGCCGTCAAGCCAAAGCACCTGAGAATAGCCTTTTTCTTCTGCCCTCTCTCCTGCTCTGTTTGATGCTGCGTAGTTACCGCCGCATTTAGCTTCGCCCGTACCGCCGACAACCGCACGGACATCCTCGGACTCAATCATAATTTTAACGGGATTGATACCCTCTGCATAATATGAGCCGACGGGAGAAGCGATAATCATAAATGTTGCGTTGTGAACTGCGTGAACGCCGAGTGATTCGTCATTACCAAACATAAACGGACGAAGATAAAGAGAAGTGCCCTCTGCCGACGGAGTCCAATCCTGTTCTGTTTCAACGAACTTTGTATAAATTTCCAAAGCCATATCCTCGGGGATTTTGGGAAGGCAAAGACGGTCTGCCGAATTGTTCATTCTTCTTATGTTTTCAATCGGTCTGAAAAGCTGAACCTTGCCGTCTGCTCTTCTGTATGCTTTAAGTCCCTCAAAAATTTCTGAACCGTAGTGGAGGCAGGTCGATGCAGGATGTATCGAAAGATAGCCAAAGGGTACAATTCTTGCGTTCTGCCAACCTGTTTCATTATTCCAATCCATCATAAACATATAGTCGGTAAAAATTTTACCGAAGCCGAGAGTTGACGGATCGGGCTTTTCTTTAAGCGTTTGAGCTTTCGTGAATTTTATTTCCATAATATTGCCTCCTTGTTGCGCAATAAAAATCAAAAAGTGCTTTACATGCAACGGTTTATGTTGTGCATAAATATACACTAATTATACGTTCGTTATACATATATGTCAAGAAAATAATATAAAGTGTGAAAAATGATTCACAACTATTCATTATTTCTTCTTGAACTGCTGTTTAAGTCTCAAATCCTTTGAAAGAATTTTCTTGCGAAGTCTGATTGACTTGGGAGTAATCTCGACAAGCTCGTCGTCGCCGATAAATTCCATTGACTGCTCAAGGCTGAGAACGGTGTGCGGAACAAGTCGAAGTGCGTCGTCAGAGCCTGAAGCACGGGTATTTGTAAGGTGTTTATTCTTACATACGTTACAAACAATATCCTCGTTCTTTGAACATTCGCCTACAATCATTCCCTCGTATACAGGAACGCCGGGACCTACAAAAAGTCTGCCTCTGTCCTGCGTGTTGAAAAGACCGTAAGCCGAGGTTTCGCCTGTCTCATGAACAACGATTGAGCCACGCTCTCTCGTCTGAATTTCGCCCTTGTATTCCTCATAGCCTGCAAAAAGATTGTTCATAATGCCGTTGCCGTTTGTATCTGTAAGGAACTCGGAACGGTAGCCGATAAGACCTCTTGCGGGAATTCTAAATTCAAGGTGCGTTGAGCCGCCCTCACGGGTGCCCATATTTTCAAGCTCGCCACGTCTTGAGCCGATTTTCTGCATAACGTTTCCGACATACTCCTCGGGAACTTCGATTATAAGAAGCTCGATAGGCTCTAAAAGCTTACCGTTTTCGTATTTTGTGATAACCTGCGGACGTGAAACCTGAAATTCATATCCCTGACGTCTCATAGTTTCGATAAGGATTGAAAGATGAAGCTCGCCTCTGCCCGATACCTTAAAGCAGTCGGTGCTGTCCGTTTCCTCAACACGCATACTTACGTTTGTTTCAACCTCTTTGAAAAGCCTGTCTCTGAGGTTACGGGAGGTTACAAACTTACCTTCCTGACCTGCAAACGGGCTGTCGTTTACCATAAAGTTCATTGAAAGCGTAGGCTCGTCGATTTTAACGAAGGGCAACGGCTCTACATTATCGGGGTCGCAAATCGTCTCGCCGATATTAAGGTCGGTAATACCTGAAACGCAGATTATATCGCCTGCCGCAGCTGACTGTACTTCAACCCTTTTCAAGCCGTCAAACTGATAAAGACGTGAAATTTTTACGTTCTCACGAGTGCCGTCCTGCTTGCAAAGCACAACCTTATCATTGACTTTAACTGTGCCACGCTTAACTCTGCCGACACCGATTCTGCCGATATAATCATCATAGTCAAGGCTTGAGAAAATGCACTGAAGCGGAGCGTCAACATCGCCCTCGGGAGCTTCGATTTCCTTGATAATTTCCTCGAAAAGCGGTCTCATATCGCCTTCTCTGACATTCGGGTCAAGAGATGCATAGCCGTCTCTAGCGGAAGCATATACAATGGGGAATTCAAGCTGATCGTCATTTGCGCCAAGCTCAATGAACAAATCAAGCACCTCGTCGATAACCTCGGCAGGTCTTGCGCCCGGTCTGTCGATCTTATTGATTACAACAAGCACCTTTTTGTTAAGAGCAAGCGCCTTTGAAAGAACAAATCTTGTCTGAGGCATACAACCCTCGAAAGCATCAACCAAAAGCAATACGCCGTCAACCATTGTAAGAATACGCTCAACCTCTCCGCCGAAATCAGCGTGACCGGGAGTGTCAACTATATTGATTTTAATTCCGTTATAATGAATTGCGGTGTTTTTGGAAAGGATTGTAATTCCTCTCTCTTTTTCGAGGTCGTTGGAGTCCATAACTCTGTCCTGAACAGCCTCGTTCTGTCTGAATATACCGCTCTGTTTAAGAAGCTCGTCAACCAATGTTGTTTTACCGTGGTCAACATGGGCAATTATCGCAATGTTTCTAATGTCTTCTCTACGCTTCACTTTACTCACCTATACCTTACTTTACTTAATATTTCACAAATAAATATTTTACCACCGAAAAGCTTTAATATCAACACTTTTTGCTACAAAGTACACAAAAGATAAAAGTTGAATTTTGTCTATTTTACTAAAAAATCGGGAGAGTCGTTGTTTTTGACTCCCCCGACGGTTAATTTTTGAGCTTTTCTCTTGCTATGTGAGCCGCACCGATAACTCCTGCTTGATTTTTGAAAAACGCCTGTTTAATTTCAAGCGCCTTGAAATTTTCACGCTCCGAGTTGTGCAAATCGTTTGAAATTCGGTCAATTATATATTTCTCGCTCATTATTCCGCCGCCGACAACGAACAGCGGAACATCAAAAATAAACATAAGAGTTTTAATGCCCTTTGTGAGCTCGTCAATCCAGCTGTCAACGGCAGCTTTTATTGTTGAATCGGAAAAATTATCTTCACTAAAAATTTCCCTGCCTGTAAGTTCTCTGCCTGTAGCTGATTTTACTCTTTTAACAAGAGCAGTTGCGGAAGCAAGATTTTCAAATTTTTCCTCGCCTGTTATTATCTCGCCGAAGTCTCCGCCGCAAAGTTGGTCGCCCTTATAGAGCCTTCCGTTTAGAATTATCGCACCGCCGATGCCTGTGCCGACCGTGAGGCAAACAAAATTTTTAACTTTCTTACCTGTGCCGTAATTAGCCTCAGCCGTTGCAGCGCAATAAACGTCATTTTCGACAAATGCAGGCTTTGAAAATCGTTCGGTTATAAGCTTTGCAAGCTCTGTCCCCGTGTATTCGGGTATATTTTCATTAGCAAATATAATTCTGCCGTTTTCGCTGTCAACCCGACCTGCCGTGCTTATAGAAATCGCATCGCAATCGGATATATACGCTTCGATTATCTTATATACCTTTTCAAGCAAAGCACTTGCTCCGAGCTTTGCCTCGGACGGAATTTCAGAAAAAGATGAAATGTTATTGTTATCATCGACAAGAGCGTATTTAATAGCTGTTCCGCCAATGTCAATCGCAAGTATAGTCATATTACTCTCCGTTATTTGTTAAGATATGATACAAAGCGTCTTGTAATATCTCTCGGTCTTGTAATCGCAGTACCCACAACACAAGAAAAAGCACCGCTTTCGTATGCCTTTACAAGCTGTTCGGGATACCAAATTCCACCCTCGGCAATGACGGTAGCGGAAAGCTCTTTACTGTATCTTTCAATAAGATTAAAAGCAGGGATAGCTTCGCCCTTTGTGTAAGGAGTGTATCCGCACATTGTTGTACCTATAAGGTCGCAGCCAAGCTCCAAAGCAAGCTTACCCTCTTCAAAGCAAGAGGTATCGGCCATAAAGAGCTGTTCGGGATATTTTTTGCGAATTTCAGTGAAAAATTCCGTAAATGTTACTCCGTTAGGTCTCGGTCTGTTTGTTGCGTCAACAGCGATTATATCAACGCCCTCGTTGTAAAGAGCGTCAACCTCCGCAAGTGTAGGTGTAATGTATACATCAGAGTCCGGATATACGCTTTTGATAATTCCGATAATCGGCAAATCAACCGTCTTTTTAATTTCTTTTATATCCTCAACCGTATTTGCTCTTATTCCGACTGCACCGCCCTCGCTTGCCGCAAAAGCCATTCTCGACATTATGTAAGAATCATGCAGCGGCTCTTCGGGTAACGCTTGGCAGGAAACAATCAATCCGCCTTTGATTTGTTCAAGTATTTTTTTGTTTTTTTCATTCATCTTTATCACCGATTTATCAATATTTTCTATATTATATTTTATTTCGGTAAAAAGTTCAACGAATATCATTGATTTTGTAGAAAAAAGATATATAATTCTCGTATAGGAGATGAATATATGAAATACGATTTAACAAAATTTAACGGAGTGTTCGTCGCACTCAACGCAATTTACGACGAAAACGATAACATAAATGTCGAGGAAATCAAAAAGCTTGTTAAGACTTACATTTCAATCGGCATTAACGGTGTATATGCTTGCGGTTCAACGGGCGAAGGCTTCCTTTTGAGCACCGAGGAGAGAAAGCAGGTTGCAAAAGCTGTTGTTGACGCATCCGAGGGAAAAATCACAACTATTATCCATGTAGGCGCAGCTTCCACGAAAGAGGCTTGCGAGCTTGCACGCCATGCGGAGAAAATCGGCGCTGATGCGGTTTCTGCCGTTCCGAGCGTTTATTACAGACTTTCGGAGGCTTCCATTGAAACACATTGGAAAACAATCATTGCTTCAACCGATTTGCCGTTCTTTATCTACAATATTCCTCAGCTTACGGGATATGACCTTTCATACTCGCTTCTTGAAAGAATGATGAAAGAAGAAAAGGTTATCGGTATCAAGGACTCGGCTGAAAGCACATATCAGATGGAGCGTTTCAGAAGAATTGTCGGCGACGATTTTATTATCTTCAACGGTCCCGACGAGCAGTTCCTCGCAGGCAGACTTATGGGTGCTAATGCAGGTATCGGCGGTACATACGGAAGTATGCCCGAGCTTTATCTTAAACTCAATTCATTGATAACTGAAAATAAGATTGTTGAGGCAAAGGCACTTCAGGTTAAAATCAATGACTTTGTTCAAAGACTTTGCTCCTTCCCCTCTCTTTACGGTGCAAGCAAGGCTGTTATTAAATTAAGATACGGAATCGAAGCAGGTATACCGAGACTTCCTATGCTTCCCGTTTCTGTCGACGACCCGAAGCTTGTTGAGCTTGTAAAGGATATTAACAAGGCTGTTGAAGAAGTTAAAAATTCTTAACATAAAATCTTATAAGTATAAAAAGACTTTCATCTTCTTTGATGAAAGTCTTTTTGTGTTAATGCAATGCATTATTTAGCTTTCCAAAACGATTAAACAGTTTCTATTGTAAATTAAATATATTTGTTTTTTGAATAATCGTCAAATATTTCATCAAATTTTTTCGGAATATATCCTAAAAAATCTTTCGCTTTTTTACATACGTCTTCTCTGCCGAGATTAGAATGTTTTTTTAACAAATGTGTAATTACCGCATTTTCTTTACCGCCTTCACACGTTATCGGATATTTTTTTATCGACTCAATAAAAAATCCTGATAACTCACAATCGAAATGTTCTTTATCTTTAATATTATTAGACTTAATATTTTCACTTGTTTCAAGTCCTTTTCGTCTAACAAATAATATATTTCCTATTTCTTCTTCTGTTACAATTTCCATCTCTTTTTTTAGGGAATAATACTTATTTTTATTTTCATCTTGACATTGGCAAAATCCACAATTATTATCATTTTTCAAAAAATCATATAATTGTGTTTGTGTAAAAAAGATTTCATAAGGCTTGTCTATATCACTTCTTTTCGGTATATGAGCAACCGAGTTTTTCATTAAAAAAGATAGTGCATAATTTCCATCCGATAAACACAAATCTATTCCGCCTCGCCCTTTTTCGTGAATGTATATATTTTCTATATTATTTTTCTGTCTTGGCGAATCATGAGTATATTTATCGTCAAATATTTCATTTTTATAATACGCTTCAACGACTATTGGCTTAATTATAATATCTCCGATTTTAATAGCGTATTTGCTTATAAGTAATTCGATAATTTGTTGTAGCTTTTTTTCAATTAGTTTTTTAGCAATATTATCATTAGTCTTAATTTCTGTCAATTCATTCAAAGATTCAGTCAATTTTCTGTCCATTTAACAATCCCCACAACAGTATTACTCTATTACAGTTTAATTATAACACAAGTATAAAAGCCTTTCAATGTGTTACCATACTGAATAAGTGTGTACAATGTATTTTCTCCCACAAATCATCATATAAATAACCAAACCAATAAAACGAGGTGTTTATATGAGTGGAATTGCGGGAGAAATTTTATTTTCTGAAAAATTCAGCGAACAATGCAAAGAGCTTTCGGAAATGGGCGGTGCAATAAGGCACAGAGGCTCTTTTCACAGCGATTATACAACCGAGCACGCTGCATTGTATCAAGGCTCTGTAAGGCAAAATAAGGCAGATTTTAAGCTGCCGCTAAGGCTATGGAAAAATGAAACGGAATATACTATCGTTTTTGACGGACTGATTTATAATAAAAACGAGCTGAAAGAAATTTTGCTTAAAAGAAGCTGCCGCTTTGAAACCGAAACAGACGAGGAAATTGTATTAAAAGCCTATTTCGAGTTCGGTGCAGACTGCTTGAAAATAATCAACGGTGTTTTTGCACTTGCGATTTGGGATAATAAAAGCGAAAGTCTTTTCATAGCGAGAGACCGATTTGGAATTAAACCGTTTTTCTATTCCGTGTTAGACAACGGTTTTATATTCGGCTCTGAGATTAAAGCGCTTTTTGCAAGCGGCAGAATTAAACCTAAAATCAATCTTGAGTCAATTCTTGAAATTATGCTTATAGGACCGGGTCGAACGCTCGGTTACGGTGTGTTTGAAGGAGTTTTAGAGCTGCTGCCTGCAACCTGCGGATATTTTACAAGGGACGGATTGAAAATCTGTAAATATTGGACGTTGTATCCGCACGAGCATACAGATACGCCCGAACAGACGGCGGAAAAAGTCAGATTTTTGGTTGACGATTCAATAAAAAGTCAATCGGAGGCCGACACTCCTATATGCACAATGCTTTCGGGAGGACTTGATTCAAGCATTATTTCCTCGGTCGTTGCAAAAGCTCTTGCCCGACAAGGTAAAGCACTTGACACCTACACCGTAACTTATACTGACAATGACAAATACTTTACACGTTCAAAATTCCAACCGAATAGCGACAGCGAATTTATCGGTATAATAAACAATTACCTGAACGCTCAAAATCACATAATTGAAATTGACCATAAATCGCTTGTATCGGCTCTGTTTTCTGCGGTTGAGGCTCGTGATTTGCCGGGTATGGCTGATGTTGACTCTTCCCTGCTCCTGTTCTCAAAAGCGATTGCGAAAGATTATAAAATCGTGCTTTCTGGCGAGTGCTCGGATGAAATTTTTGCAGGTTATCCGTGGTATAGAGAGCCTGCTTTGCGTAATGCTGATTCGTTCCCGTGGGCAAGGTCAACGACATACAGGCAATCGTTTTTAACGGATGAAATAAGGAATGCGGTTGATGCGGAAGGTTTTGTCCATAAAAAATATGAAAATACATTAAAGCAAGCTATGAAGCTTAACACGATTGACAGCGACGAGCGTACAAAAGAGCTTATGAAATTAAATCTTGATTGGTTTATGATGACGCTTGTAGACCGTTCAGACAGGATGAGTGCATTTAATTCGCTTGATATCAGAGTTCCGTTTTGCGATTACAGAATTGTTGAATATTTGTATTCCGTTCCGCTTGAAATAAAGGATTATAACGGCTTTGAAAAAGGAATTTTACGCAAGGCATACAGCGATATGCTTCCAAAGGAAATTCTTTGGCGTAAAAAGAGCCCATACCCCAAAACTCACAATCCGATATATTTAAGCTTAGTCCGTGCCGAGCTTGAGAAAATATTGCAGGATGAGACTTCTCCGATATTTGAATTTGTAAGTAAACAGGCACTTAATGCTTTGCTACTCGAAAACAGCTCGCAGCGATTTTACGGTCAGCTAATGACCACACCGCAAACAATAGCTTATTTTGTACAAATCAATTATTGGCTTAAAAAATACAATATTGAAATAGATTTATAAAAAAAGACCGACATCTATTGATTTAGATGTCGGTTTAACTTTTAATAACTAAGAAAAATTAACTGTTGTTTCTATTGAATTATCGAACGAATTTATATAAGTGATTTTCAAATTATTATTGTCAATAAATTCTGCATTTTCAATCGGTGTATCAATTTTTGCAAAATCGAGTTGAACTTTATAGTATAAAATATTCTTATCAAAAATATTCTGAACAACAACAGAACGATTGCTCATATCCTCACCGTCAATATATGCAACATATGTATCGTTATTTGCTATAACGTATTGATATTCATTAGAAATCATTTCTTTTGTTAAATCGTAATACTTTACAAGTTGCAGTCCTGTTCCATAATCCTTTGATATTGTTACCAGAGAATTATTTTTTGATATGTAAACAGGTTGTTTAATATTTTTTCTTTATAAACAACGTCATTGTCGTCATTAAGAATTAAAATATTATATGTTCCGTTTTCATTTTGAATTATCCTGTAGTTTTTATTATTGTCCACTATATTTAAGTTTGAATTAAATGTACAAGAGCAAAAAAACAAAGATATTATAACAAACAAAGAAGATAATAACAAAATTTTTATTTGCTTATTTCTCATATTTGCCCCCTTAATCAAATATGATTTTAATTATTCCGCATAATTTAATATCTTTTGTAAGCGATGATTTACGCCTGAACGGGAAAGCGGAGGCTCAAGCATTTGACCTATTTGCTGCAAGGAAAGCTCCGGATTTTCAAGTCGTAAAACCGCAATTTTTTTGAGCTCGGGAGAAAGCTTTTCAAAATTCCCCTCTCTTTTCAGCTTTTCAATTGCCTGCGTCTGCCTTAATGATGCGTTGACCGTCCTGTCAAGGTTGGCATTTTCAAAATTTGTTCGTCTGTTAACATTGTTTCGGACGTCCTTGAAAACCTTTACACCGATATATTCAAGCGCAGAATCGTTTGCTCCCATCAAGGTCAGAAGCGTAACAATTTCGTCGCTGTCCTTGAAATAGAGCACATTTTGACCGTTTCGCTTGATTTCCTTTGCGTTGAGCTCAACCTCTTCAAAAATGCGAATTAAATCGTTTCTGAGGCTGTAAGGCACGGAAAATTCAATATGATAATTCTTTTCGGGATCGTTTATTGTTCCGCAAGCAAGGAATACTCCTCTTAAAAAACCTGCAAAGCAACATTCATCGGATATATTTGCCCAATTTACTCGCCTTGAACGCTCATCGCCCGAAAGTCCGAAAGCTTCAAGGATTTTTAGCCTACCCTCCTGCTCTTTGACGGAAACCTTACATTTCCCCGACTTTGAGCAGGTGTATTCAACCTCGGATTCGCTGAGCCTTTCAGCTACGTTTTTATATTTTTCGGCAACCTCGCCGTTCTCCGTGCTTATATAGATTTCACGCTTTGAGAACATTTTTCCGAACAACAAGAGTCCGTATGTTTCAGCCAAAGCGCAACACGGCTTAACCTCGTCCAAGCTCATAAGCTCGGTTTTTAACTGTGAACAAAAAGACATATCTTTACCTTTTAATATCTCTGTGGAATACGCCGACATCACAACCGTTTTCAAGCAAATGCTTGTTGAGAAGCTCGGCAAAAACAACCGAACGGTGTTTACCGCCCGTACAGCCTACCGCTATTGTAAGCTGACTTTTGCCCTCTGTCATATAAAGAGGAATTAAAAAATCAATAAGGTCATACAGCTTCTTTTCAAGCTCTTTTGACTGACTGTATTTCATTACAAAATTGCGTACTTCCGCTTCAAGTCCTGTGTGGCTTTTAAGCTCGGGTACATAAAACGGATTCGGCAAGCAACGCACATCAAAAACAAGGTCGGCGTCTTTCGGCAGACCGTACTTAAAGCCAAAGGACATACTGTGAATTTTAAGCGTGCTCGATATGTTGTTGAGAAACAGCTTTGCGATTTTTTCCTTAAACTGCGAGCTCATAACATTTGAGGTGTCAACAATATAGTCTGCCATCTGCCTTGCGGGAAGCAATATTTCTCTTTCCTTTGCAATAGCTTCGGCAAGCGACGGAGTATCGAATTCATCAGCAAGCGGATGCTTTCTTCTCGTTTCTTGATAACGGCGCATAATGACCTCGGTGTCCGCATCAATAAACAAAATTTTACAGTGAATTTTTGTCTTGTCAAGCTCCTTTAATATGTTAAACAGACTTGTGAATTCTTCGCCCAATCTAATATCCGCAACAAGCGCAACTCTGTCTTTTTCGTCGTTTGACTCCATACAAAGCTGAACAAAAGTGGGAATAAGCTTCGGCGGCATATTATCAACGCAGTAAAAGCCTATATCCTCCAAAGCTTGCACGGCTCTCGATTTACCTGCGCCTGACATACCTGTTACAATTACCAAATCCATAAATTCACATCCTTAAAATTCGCCTAAAAATCTAACCTCGGGTTCAAGCATTACGCCCTTATTTTCATAAACGGTTTTTCTGATGAAATCGATAAGCGAAGCAATATCGGTTGAGGTCGCATTCCCCTTGTTAATAACAAAGCCTGCGTGCTTTTCGCTTACCTGCGCACCGCCTATCGAATATCCTTTCAAAGCACATTCCTCAATCAATGCGCCTGCAAAATAGCCCTCGGGACGCTTAAATGTACTGCCTGCACTCGGAAATTCAAGCGGCTGTTTATCCTTACGCTTGCTGAGATTTTCGTACATTTTAGCTTTGATTGACTCCTTGTCGGATTTCTCTAATCTCAATTTAAGAGAGGTTATAATATATCCGTTATCGGAATAAGCACTTTTTCTGTAAGAAAGACCAAGCTCATCGCCTGTTAATTTACCGACGTTCAAATCGGTATCAATGTGCGTACATTCTATAAGCACATCCTTCATTTCTCCGCCGTAAGCACCTGCGTTCATAAAAGCCGCACCGCCTGCCGTACCGGGAATACCGAAAGCAAATTCAAGTCCGCTTAGCGAATTCTCAAGTGCAAAGCTGCACAGCTTAGCCATTGAAATACCGCTTTCGCAAACTATTGTATTTTCATCGGCAAGCTCAATATTTGAAAAATCCGAGCCGATTTTAATGACTGCTCCGAATAAACCGTTATCGGAAACAAGAATATTGCTCCCGTTTCCGATAATATAGGTTTTTATTTCGTTTTCACGGCAAGATTTGAGAATTGCCATAAGTGATGCGATACTGTCGGGAAAAACGATTATATCGGCATTTCCGCCGGTTTTGAAGCTTGTAAAATCACGCATACTTGCATTTTCAAGATACCTGCAATTTAGCTTTTCTGCGGTTTTCTTTACAATATCAGTCACATAATCACCTTTCATTATTCGTCAAGCAATGCAGCGCCGATAACGCCTGCATCGTTGCCGAGCTTAGCAGAGCAAATTGTAGTTTGCTCCTCGGAATATACGCTATATCTTTCCTGATAAACAATCTTTCTGACAGGCTCAAGAAGATACTCTCTCTCATATCCTATTCCTCCGCCGACGCAAAGCATCTTAGGCTGGAATGTGTTTATAACGTTTGTTATACCGATTGAAAGATAATGAACATACCAATCAACAAGCTTTTTACCTGCTTCATCGCCTGCACGCATTGCGTCAAAAGCTGTTTTTCCGTTAGCCTTATCAATGTCTCCGCCAACAATTTCCCACATCTTAGAGTCTTTATTTTCGAGCATTGATTTTTTAGTCTCACGAATTAAAGCGGTAGCCGAGGAATAAGCCTCCCAACAGCCCTTTCTTCCGCAGGTGCAAGGCTCACCGTCTGCACAGATAACCATATGACCCATTTCGCCTGCCGCACCGTTACAGCCGCTGAGGATTTTGCCGTCAACAATAATACCCGAGCCGACGCCTGTTCCGAGTGTGATAGCAGCAAAATTATCAACTCCGCCGCCTGCGCCTGCCTTAGCCTCTCCGAGAGCAGCGCAGTTAGCGTCATTTTCTATATAAATAGGCTTGTCAAAATGACTCTCCAATATTTTTCTCGCAGGAACATTTGAAAAACCGAGATTGTTTGCATACTGAATTATTCCAAAATGCTTTTCAACCGAACCGGGAGTTCCTATACCGATCGAACTAACGTCTGCAAGAGTAATTCCTGCATCCTCGATAGCCATTTCAACAGCTTTTGCAACGTCCGCTAAAATTTCAACAGCAGGACGAGGGCAAGCAGTAGGCATTTTACCCTTACCGACAATTTTATAAAATTCATCTACTACACCGGCAACAATATTTGTTCCGCCGAGATCAACACCAATTCTGTACATAACATCCTCCAAAAAAGTAATATATTTTCAATTTAATAACTTTGCCAAATTTCAAGCTCTTCGGGTTTTGGCTCTTCTTCCTGCATACCAAGCTGATGAAGAAGCTCTTTTGCGGCATTATAGCCCATTTTCTTTTGCCTGTTGTTCATAGCAGCAACCTCAATGATAATTGCAAGGTTTCTGCCCGGCTTAACGGGTACTACCGTAATAGGCAAATTGACGTTCATAATATTTATATATTCGGTATCAACGCCCATTCTGTCATAAACCTTGTCGGGATTCCATTGTTCAAGCTTAACAACCATATTGATTTTTTCAGAAAGCTTAACTGCACCCATACCGAAAATACGGCGTGCGTTTACTATACCGATACCACGAAGCTCAATAAAGTGGCGAATATTATCGGGAGCAGAGCCAACTAAGGTTTTTGCGGATACTTTTCTTATCTCAACCGCATCGTCTGCGATAAGTCTGTGACCACGCTTGATAAGCTCAACGGCGGTTTCACTCTTGCCTACGCCGCTGTCGCCGACAATCAAAACGCCTTCGCCGTAAACCTCAACCAAAACACCGTGCCTCGTAATACGCTCTGCAAGCTCAGTACCGAGATAGCTGATAAGTGCCGACATACAGCTTGAAGTCGGCTCGGCAGTTCTGAAAAGCGGTACATTATACTTTTGCGCAAGCTCTTTGGCACACTCGGGCAACTCAAGATTTCTTGTAATTAAAACAAAGGGCGGCTTGTGGCTCATCAATCTTTCAATGCTTGCAAATTGCTCCTCGGGAGGAAGCTTTTTAATAAGCTCAATTTCCGAAAGTCCGAGAAACTGTGCACGCTCGGCATCAAAGAAAGCGTCTCTGTCAACCAAAAGCAAGCCGGGTCTGTTTACATCGGGTGAACAAATAGTATGCTCTTTGAAATCCTTGGGTAAATAGATGACCTCAAAGTCAAATTCTTTAAGCACCTTATCAAGTGATACAAAATACTTGGCAGACAAGCATATCCCTCCAAAATAATGTTTGTAGCTATTATAAACTATAAATCAAATCAATTCCATACTTTTTTGCAAAAAAATTGTAAATATCTAACTGTATTTTTTTATGAAATCACCCATTTCGTCGATTATGTCCTCAGCTTGCGGAAAAACTCCCATTGCATTTAAGTATCCGTGTCCCATTCCGTTGTAAACGACAGCTTTTACGGGAACCCCTGCAGCGTGTAATTTCCGTGCCCAAGCAATATTTTCAATTCTAAGATAATCGAGCGCACCGACTGAAATTAAGGTCGGAGGATTTCCGCTTGCATCAAAGCTATACGGATTTAATCGAATATCGGGCTCGGAAATATCAAAAACGCTGTCAAAGCTGTCGGTCATCATTTCAAGCTGACGAGTTATGCAGCGAGAAAGCTTTTTCTGCGACGGCTCATATTTGAAATTTTTAATGCTCTTATTAAAATATTCATCCTCAATACCCATCGGATTTAACGAAGCGTATAAAAGTATCTGTCCCCTAACTCTTCCGTTTCCTTTATTTGCGGTTGAAATATATTGAGCAAGATTGCCGCCCGCACTGTCGCCGCAAACAAAAATTTTTGATTTATCAAAGCCGAGCTTTTCCGCATTATCGTAAATGTACTCGAATACTTTTTGACAATCATTATACAATGTAGGATAAGGATTTTCGGGTATAAGACGGTATTCAACGCTGATAACGGGCATATTGAATTTCTCGACAAAGACCTTCCACGCCTCGTCATAAGGAGTCATACTTCCCGCAATAAAAGCTCCGCCGTGCATAAAATACAAACAGCCGTTTTCGGAAGAACAGTTTTTATTTTTATAAATTCTAATGGGTATTTCGTATCCGTCATCTGCTGTAACCGTGCTGTCGGAAATATCAACACCTCCCCTGACGCAAACCGCACTTGAAGTCTTATCGCATACAGCACGGAAAGAAGAGAGCATTTTTTCATTAAATTTAATTTTAATTCTCTTGATAACAAATTCGGGAAGCAAACGCATTGATTTAGCGGTTTTTCCCATAGGACCGCCGAGAAGTCGAGGGTCAATGCCAAGCGGCGATACGGCGTCAGGCGCATATTTTACCGTTATGGGCAAAGAGCCGCACATTTCAATATATTGAGTTTGCTTCAGCTCGTTTAAGAACTCATCCGTGTACCACTTTTTGTCCCAGCTCTTTTTCTTTTTCATGTAAACTATCCTCAAAAATCGTTTTTTACATTGTATCACAAAACAAATCAATTTCAAAACAAAAATCCATATATTAACATTTATAACAAAGACAATTTTGCAAATGATATACTTGCAGACGCAAATAAAGAAAAGGGGTGTTTTTAATGGCTACAGTACCCGAGGCAAAGGAAGCTCTCAATAAGTTCAAAATGGAAGCTGCTTCTGAAGTAGGCGTAAATTTGAAGCAGGGCTACAACGGTGATCTCACATCTAAGCAGGCAGGTTCAGTCGGCGGTCAGATGGTTAAGAAGATGATCAAGGCTTACGAAGACAGCATGAAATAAGGTTGTTATATTTTCGGACAAAAAGGTCTGTCGGAATACCGGCAGACCGATTTTTTGTGAATTTTAAGTTGGATTTACGGTTTAATTGTCATTTGTCTGTCGTTAAATTTCAATTATTAATTTGCAAAAAAGAAAAAAACAACTGCACTGAAAATTTCAGTGCAGTTGTTTAAAATATATTAGTTTTAATAATTTCTCAATTAAATCTTATTGCAATGATATTATTGTCATCCCATTTGAGTATTCCATTTAGATATGTAAACTGTTGGAAATTAGTATTATATATTCCATGGAGTCCTATAGTTTTATAAGCAGGTTGTGATATATCATCTTCCCATACAATTTTTACACACATCTGTACATACGCAGTATCATAATAAACTTTTACATATATATTTTTATAAATATATACCATTTTATTGTGAGCTACATATACATCAAGTGAGCCACTATATGTTTCACCAGCAATTGCATCTTTAATTGCTGATATTGAACTGAATTTATCTATTTGAAAATTCCTTTCTTATTATTTTTCTAAAGCAGAGTGGTTGCCCACTCTACCCTATTTGGTACAATAAAATCGTTTCCTTGTGTTCCTACTTTTTATTTAAAGTTTTTCTATAATTAATCCGATAGAACCATCTTCTAAAGAATTTAAATCATCAAAATGAATATGAGTTCCAGAAGGAACACTATCTTGTGCTAATGTTAATAAATGTCTTGCTAAAGAAATCAAACCAGCCTTATTCGCTGAAATTAATATCTCCTTATCAAATGATGTATTAATTTCGAAACCATATTCCCAATTAAATTCTATTCCTTTTTCAGAATTGTATGGTATTATTTCAATTTCTGTTTTCAAAATATTAATCCTCCAAATAAATACATATATTCAATTTAATATTTGACTTATTTGATTAATTATGTCCAATAAATCAGATTTATAATGCTTAAATTCATCTAAATTCACGATGTCCAATAAAAATAATTTTAACTCTCCAAAATATTCAGTAGTTGTTGTGTAATTTATATTACTAAACCATTTTAAATCATTATAATATTTACTATTTTTATCAGTTGAATTCATTATTTGAACTATTTTACTTTTTAATTCAGCAGTATTTTTATAAATCATATTTATTCTCCAATCATATTAAATGAATCTAATTTAACACCGTTTGGATTTGTAACAATTTCTACACACATCTGTGCATACGCAGTATCATAATAAACTTTTACATATATATTTTTATAAATATATACCATTTTATTGTGAGCTACATATACATCAAGTGAGCCACTATATGTTTCACCAGCAATTGCATCTTTAATTGATGATATCGAGTTGAATTTATCCATAAAAAATTTCCTTTCTTATTATCATAATAAAGCAGAGTGGTTGCCCACTCTGCTCTGTTGAGTTTTGCAACATAAAAACATTTACTTACATTTTTTATCACAGAACTGTTTCTTGATTGTTTAAAATATTAATCTCCTATAGATATTAAATTTGTCCTTAAAAATATAGCTTTGTTTATTAATTTAATCAAATCAGTTAATGTATTTTTTAATGTATCATAATCACTATATTCAATTAATAAATTAGAAGATAGAATATTTTTTATTACATCCAATAACTTTGTTAAATGATCATTGCTAATTACGACATCATCATATGGATCAATGTCATATAGTACACTAAAATCTATATTAATTTTTTTAGTTAAATCATTAATAATTGACATTAAGTCATCATCTAATTCAACATTATAGTCATTAATATTAATTTCATTAACTGAATTTCCAATATAAAAATTCATTGTATTCACCTCATCATTTTATTGGAAATGCTGTTACAACATTCCCATATTCATCTATAACTACTTTAATAGTGTATAAATCTTTGCCTTTACTGTTTTTACCAATTGCATCTTTAATTGCTGATATTGAACTAAATTTATCCATTTGAAAATTCCTTCCTTATTATTTTTCTAAAGCAGAGTGGCTGCCCACTCTGCTTCATTTGTTAACATTAGAAATTCTTTTTCTGTGTCAAACTAAATTCTATTCACCTTTGTCATGAAGATATTTTGAACATAAATCGTGTAAATTACGATTTATATTTATTGAATTTTTATTTTTCTTATCAATAATGTCTAAATTCAATTCAGTATTTCTATATCCATCAAAAACTTCAAGTAATTTAAAAATTGTATCATATGTTATATCAAAAAGTAAGTCTTTTAAATCAGGATTTTCGATTAATGCTGTATAAACAACTTCTTCCTGAATCATTTTAATTTCTTTAAATAATTTTTCATGAACGTTATTCATAATTTTCTCCCAAAAAGACACAAAGCTTTTCTGTGTCATCCCCAATTTTACATTTAATATATCATTTTATCCGTCAATTTGCAAGAAAATTAGTATTTGAAAATATACAAGCACATTTTTATCCGTATATTTAATATATCGTATACAGAAAAACCATATACTTTTTGTTGCAAAAAATTTTTCATTAAAAATATATATGCAAATATGTTATAGAAATATTTGGAAAATCTCTCTATAATAATAAGTGTGAAAGAAAGGAAGTGCAGATTATATGTTCAGAACTGCAACCAATGAGGAAATCGGCAAATATTTGTTTAAGCTCATTGATGAAAAAAGTGATAAATTTAAGTCGGGAAGGGATTTTTGCAAGCAGTATCTTTTTCTTGAAAAAGGAGAACAGCCAAGTGATGATGAAATTCAAAAGCAAGCAAACAGGCTGTCCGGAATAAAATCGGGTAAATACGGACTTCAAATTCAAGATTTAGGCTACTATACGGAGCTTTTGGAGATAACCTGCGAGGAGCTTTTAAGCGCAGGTAAATCAAAGCCTGCATTCCCCGACAGATATTCAAACTACACCTTTGCGCACTCAACCGACAGAGGCTATTGGGAAAGGTACATAAATAATGACGACAAGCTTTTTCTTAATGCCGACGAATACGGTAAAACTATATTGGATTATGCTTTTGAATGTGAAAATTACGGTCTTATAAAGTTTTTAACTGAAAACAATTACATAACTATTGTTGATAACGAAAGTACAAAAGATTATGTTATGACCTTTATGCCTCCAGATAAAGCAATGAAATATATGTCGAGAAACGCAAACAAGCTCAATGATGAAATTATAAATAACGATAAAATCCGTACAACTGTTGTTGCATTGGCGATTAAGAAAAACGATAAATACTTTTTGACAAAGCTGCGTGCGAGAGAAATACCTGCTCTGTATAGCGTTTGTGAATATGGGTTTTCAACACAGTTTGATAATTTTGAAAGCAGCTATAACGATAAATTGACAAATGCCGTTGCAAACGCAGACAAGGAAATACTTGGCTACTTTTCAGAGCCTTTCAGTATCAAAAGCGAACATAGTGAAGGCGTTTTTATATATCCGTTTTTGGGTCGTCTGTTGGATAAAATGATAAGTGAAAATAATAAAAATACTGTTTATGTCCTTGAAAGAACGCTTGACTATAACAGTAATGTGCTTAATGAGCTTAGCGAAAAGATTGCACAATCGTATATTATGTATAAAAAATACTGTGACGATAAAGAAGCTTTTTCAGGCGCGGTAAAATATTTCGATATGAATGACAACGGAGTTTTTACTTTTATGAATTACGACCCGAGTGACACCTCGAATCTTATAAAAATGAAATCGAATGTCATTCATATAAGCAAAAAGTCAAAGGATGAAAAGATCAATGAGCTTATAAGCAAGATAAATAAGATTTATTTTGCCATAAAAAATCAAAGTAAAGATTCTTTACTTAAAGCAGATTAAAAAAGGAGTGGGTTTATATGTATTGTAAAAATTGCGGATGCAGTCTCCCTGACGATGCGACAAAATGTGAAAATTGCGGAGCTGTATTGATCTACGGCTTTGAAGCGGGTAAGACTAACCCCGTTAAGGAAGAAAAAGGCTCTGTACTGCTTGGAATTTTAGGCTTTATGTTTCCTCTAATAGGCTTGATTTTATATCTTGCAATGATGCACAGCGAGCCTAAAAAAGCAAAATCCGCAGGCAAGGGTGTGTTAACCGCATTCATTATTTATTTAGTTTTCATTGTAATAGTTACAATTTCGGTTATGATTCCCGTTATAGATACATACCGTAAATCATCGCAGGCCGACGACTCATCTTACGTCGAAAACTATGATTACGACGATGTCAGGTACTCAAACGATTATGATTATAACTATGATTATGATTATGATTACGATTACGACTATTCAATCGATTGCTGATAAGCTATAAACAAGCTAAACACCTGTAACAAAGTATTTTAATCAAGATATAATGATTGTAGATACTCTGTTACAGGTGATTTTTTATGTTAAGAACAGTTTTGTCAATTCTTATGCCGTTTGTCGGCACGTCCTTAGGCGCTTGCTCGGCATTTTTTATTAAGAATAAAATCAATCAAAAAATCAACAGAATTATACTCGGTTTTTCGGGAGGAATAATGCTTGCGGCAAGTATATGGAGTCTTATTCTGCCGTCAATAGAGCAATCGGAGCATTTGAACAAAATGTCCTTCTTCCCTGCTGCGTTTGGAATTTGCATTGGAATAGCTTATCTGATTTTAACGGATAAGCTTATAAAACAAGCAAAGGGAAAATCGGACAAAAGCAAGCTGCTGATTTTTGCGGTTACGCTTCACAATATACCCGAGGGTATGGCTGTTGGCGTGGTTTTCTCGGCACTTGCTTCGGGAAGTCCTAACATAACCTTTGCTTCGGCTTTTGCGCTCGCACTCGGGATTGCAATACAGAATATTCCGGAGGGCGCAGTTGTCTCCATGCCGGCAAGAGCAAAAGGCTATTCAAAAACGAAGTCATTTATTATCGGCGTCCTGTCGGGTGCGGTTGAGCCTATCGGCGCAGGACTCACATTTTTAATGTCGAGTACGATTACCTCGCTTTTGCCTTATCTTCTGTCATTTGCCGCAGGTGCAATGATTTATGTTACGGTAAATGAAATTATCCCCGAAGCAAAAGACAATAAAGACGACTGTATTTGTGCTCTTTCGTTTGCGATAGGATTCTTAATTATGATGATATTGGATGTTGTTATGTAACAAAAAAGCCTTAGAGATTGAAGTTATATCTCTAAGGCTTTTTTTAATACTGTGAATAATTTTTCAGGAAATCTGCAAGCTCATCCGTTGCATGTGTAAGCTCTTTTACAGTCGGCAAATAAACAATTCTTGCGTGGTCGGGCGTCGGGTAATTAAACGCCGTACCCTGAACAAGCAAAATCTTTTTCTTTTTAAGGAAATCAAGAACAAACTGCTCGTCATCGTTTATATGGAATTTATCCATATCAAATTTCGGGAAAATATAGAAAGCGGCTTTGGGCTTCACAACGCTGACCCCGTCAATCGAGGAAAGAGCGTTATAAACACATTCTCTCTGCTCATAAATTCTTCCGCCCGGTTTTAAGAGAGCGTCAACGCTTTGATAACCGCCCAATGCAGTCTGAATAATCTGCTGCGAGGGAACATTTGAGCAAAGTCGCATCGATGAAAGAAGATTAAGTCCTTCAATATAGCCCTTAATTCTTGATTTATCGCCGCTTATAACCATCCAACCGCATCTAAATCCTGCAATGCGGTGCGATTTTGAAAGTCCGTTAAGGGTAATGCAAGGAACATCGGGTGCAAGCGAAGCGATTGAGATATGCTTCAATCCGTCCATAACAAGCCTGTCATATATTTCATCGGAAAATATAATCAAGCCGTGCTGCCTTGCCACCTCGGCAATTTCAAGCAGGATTTCCTCGGAATAAAGAGCACCTGTCGGATTGTTGGGGTTGATAATTACAATACCCTTCGTTCTGTCTGTTATTTTCTTTTTAATATCCTCAATGTCGGGATTCCACTCGTTTTGCTCGTCGCACATATAGTGTACGGGTGTACCGCCCGCAAGCGAAACGGAAGCGGTCCAAAGCGGATAATCAGGCGCAGGAACAAGTATCTCGTCGCCGTTGTCAAGTAAGCCCTGCATAGACATTGTAATAAGCTCACTTGCACCGTTGCCTGTGTAAATATCATTTATATCAACATTCGAAATTCCCTTTATCTGACAATACTGCATTATTGCTTTTCTTGCCGAGAAAATACCCTTTGAGTCTGAATAGCCTTCGGAGTCCCTGAGAGTGTATATCATATCTCTGATAATCTCATCGGGTGCCGTAAAATTAAATGGCGCAGGATTGCCAATATTCAGTTTCAAAACCTTTATGCCGTTTTCGGTCATTCGGTTTGCCTCGTCCATAATCGGACCTCTGATATCATAGCAAACATGGTCAAGCTTATGTGATTTTTCAAAATTTCGCATTATATCATTCCTTAACTTTTGTCTATTTATATTATACCACTCTTATTTTACAATTCAATGTCAAATATTTATAAAAAAAACGGCGCAAATGCACCGTTTATGTATCAATTTTTTACTTCCCTTTTAATTCCGAAAACCATACGCAATAATCCGCCTATTACCTTAGGATTGTCAAACACGATAAATTTCATATTGTTTTCCTCCTAACAACATTTGCACAAGATAACGCCGCTTGCGGCAAGCGCAAAGGACAGGACAACGACAAGCGCCTTCGCAGGAATTGTAAAGGCAAGAGCCAAGCCTAATCCAAAGACAAGGAGAATTGCCCCTATACCGATTTTCTGCTTGTGTTTGCCCATAAAATACACCGCCTTTTTTCTTGTGCTATTACACTATATTCAAAAGCGATGAAAAGTGTTAAAAAGCTTCTTTTGAAACCTCCATAACAAGCAACGTTCCGTCTGTTACGGTTATTTTTGCATTAGGATCAGTAATTTCATTGCTTACGCCCATTGACTGAAACGGAGAGAGCTTATACTTATTTAACGGATAAAACACGCCTTCAAGAGTAACCTCGGCAAAGCCGCCGAGTGCAAAAACCGATAAAAATCTGTTGTTTTTCTGCACATTGTGAGCTTCGTCTTTTAATGTGTAAATCTTGTGATAATCGTCTAAAATTGTTATATTGATTCCTTTTTGCTTGAAATCGCCCAAAAGTGCAAAATTTGCAAATGTATGGTCAAGCCTGCCGCCCGTAGCACCGAGAATAAGAATATCGGAAAAGCCTTTTTCAACTGCCCTTTCCACTGCAAATTCCGTATCGGTACAGTCCTTAATAGGATTCAATGCTATAACCTCGACATCAAACTCAGGAGTATCGCAGGAATCAAAATCGCCGACAATCAAATCGGGTGTTATGCCCAAATTTGTCAAAGCTTTGTAACCTGCATCGGCACCGATAACAAAATCATCGTAAAAAATATTCTTTTTTAACAATTCGCTGTTTTCAATTTTAGCGGCGCCGACAATTACGCACCGTCTTTTATTTACAAGTTCCATTCCTTTATATCCTTGACCTCATTATAAAGCTGAACATAGCTGTTATGCCTTGATTTGCTGATCCTGTCCTCGTTTACCGCTTCAACAACGGCACAGCCTTTATCTGCGGTATGAGTGCAGGACGGGTAAAATTTGCACTTTTCAATATAATCGGAAAAATCTCTGAAGCAATAAGCAAGCTCGTCCTTCAAAATTATGTCGCTTTTATCAATTTCAAATGACGAAAAGCCCGGTGTATCAACAACAAACCCGTCGCAAACTCTGTAAAGCTCCGCTTGCCGAGTTGTATGCCTGCCTCGTCCAAGCTTTTTACTTATCTGTGCGGTTTTAAGAGCAAGTGTTTCGTCAAGATTATTGAGAAGCGAGGTTTTTCCAACGCCCGAGTTTCCTGTTAAAGCGCTGATTTTATCCTTCAAAACCGCCTTTACCTCATCAACACCGCCTTTTGTCTCATTGGATACGATTATTGTCTTAAAGCCTGCAAGAGTGTAAATATCGAATATTTCCTGCGCAGATGCAAGATCCGACTTTGTAATAACGATTATTGGCTCAATATTCTTATGCTCCGCCACTGCGATAAGCTTATCAATCACAAGAGTTGATGGCTTTGGCTCTACCGTTGATACGACAATAATCAAATTATCGATATTTACAACAGGCGGACGTGTCAAAGCGTTCTTTCGAGGCATAATTTCATCAATGGTATTCTCTGCATTTTCGTTAATACTGATAGTTACCTTATCGCCGACAAGCGGAGACAGCTTTTCCTTTCGGAATACTCCCCTCGCCTTACATTCATATATCTCATCGGCGGCTTCAACATAATAGAAGCCGCCGATACCTTTTATAATTGTTCCGTTAAGTGTTTTCATACTATTCCGCCGTAAGAGTTATTTTCTGATCCTTGGAATATGTGTTATTGTCATGATTGGGAAGCTGTTCGATGACAGTACCGCTTGAAATTTTATTGTTGTTTTTATCAAATACGGCAACGTTTGTAAATCCTGCTTTTTCAAGTGTTTTAACAGCATCGGAAACACTCATTCCGACAACATTCGGAACAGAATATTTCTCAACATACGGTGTTTTTGAAATATTGGAAAGATCTGCAGGTGTTTTTGTAAAGTCAATATTACCTGTCATAACAGTCTGATCGTTAATCTTTACGGTAAATGTAGTTGAGCCTTTACCCTTTACCTCAACGGTTTTTGTTCCGCCTGCAAGCAAAACATCATTGTAGGTCTGATACGCTTCGCTGCCGAGATAAACCTTTACCGTACCCGAAGCCGAATTTACGGTCTGCGGAAGATCAATTGTAATCTTCGCCGTGCTTTCGGACGGAGTGCCCGTACTTACATAAATTGTAACCTCAGTGCCGTTATCCGCTGCTTCGCCGCCCTTAGGAGACTGGTCAACAACCGTTCCTGCCGCCTCTGCGCTGTCGGAATCGGTTACCTTAACCTTAAAGCCGTCAGCCTTGAGAAGCTCTATTGCGATATCCTTGCTGTAGCCGACAACCTGTGTAACACTCTTCGAATTGGGGTTTTCATCGGTTGAGACATAAATCGTTACAAGCGAGCCCTTCTCTGCATAAGAGCCCTCGGACGGATAAATCTCATAAACAACGCCCGGAGTTGCACTCTTGTTATATGAAACGATTGTTTTAACCTGAAAGCCGCTTTGCTTAAGCTTTGCTTCCGCCTCACTGACAGAAAGACCCATAATGCCTGAAATTTGAATACTTTGGTCATTATAAGCGATTTCAAGCTTAATTGTCTTGCCTTTTCTGACTTTTGAATCTGCGTCGGGCGTCTGCTTTATAACCTTGCCTGCTTCAACGTCGGTTGAGAATACAGACTGCGTTTCAAACTTGAAATTATCGGTGTATTCGGAATTTGACATAATTTCGTCGTTGTAATTAAGTCCGACAAAATTAGGCACGGTAACCTTTTGACCGTTTTTGAAAAGTAAAACGCCGACAAAAATAGCAATGATTACAATAACGCCTGCAATAACTCCGAAGATGATCGGCATAGTCTTATTAGGCTCTTTTTCTTCCTCTTCCTCCTCTGCGGGAGCAGGCTGAGCCTCATCAGGTTTTGCGACCTGCTGCTTTACTGCATTCGGGATAGTCTTTGTTGTGTCATCAACAAATTTTGTAGGCTCATTGTCAACAAAGTAATTATAATTAAACTTGATTGACGGATTGCGCTTAAACTCATCAATATCAAGCATCATTTCAGCAGCCGAATGATAGCGATTATTGGGATTTTTCTGCATCGCTCTCATTGTAATCTGCTCAAGTCCAAGCGGAATTTCAGGATTTATTTCACGAGGCGGCTTTGCCTCCTGCTGAAGCTGCATAATTGCGATTGAAACGGCATTATCCGATTGGAACGGAAGCTGACCTGTAAGCATTTCATACATAACAACGCCGACAGAATAGATGTCAGCCTTATCGTCTGTCAATTCGCCTCTCGCCTGCTCGGGGCTGATATAATGAACAGAGCCGATTGCGTCCTCTGTCATTGTTCTTGTATCGCCACGTGAAAATCTTGCAATGCCGAAATCTGTTACCTTAATCGTACCGTCCTGCAAAAGCATAATGTTCTGCGGCTTAATATCACGGTGGACAATGCCCTTATCGTGTGCGTGCTGGAGAGCAAGAAGTATCTGACTTACAAAATGTACAGCTTCCTTCCAGTTGATAACCTTCTGCTGCTCAATATACTCTTTAAGAGTTATTCCCTCAACATATTCCATTACGATATACTGAAGTCGGTCGCCGAAGCTTACGTCGTACACCTTAACAATATTGGGGTGTGAAAGAACCGCAATTGCCTTTGACTCGTTCTTAAATCTGCGGCGAAATTCCTCATTGGCAAGAAACTCCTCTTTAAGAATTTTAACCGCAACTATTCTGTCGTCGATATTGTCGTACGCCTTATAAACAACAGCCATACCGCCGACGCCGATAATCTCTCTGATTTCATATCTTCCGTCAAGTCTTTTTCCACAATAGTTTTCCATAATAACACCTCTTAATAAGAAATTGCAACAACGGTTATATTGTCGCCGCCGCCGTTTTCGTTTGCCATATTGACAAGCAAATCGGCTATCTCATAATACGAATTATTTTTTATTACTTCGCTGAATTCAGCATTTTCAACATAGTTTGTAAGTCCGTCGGTACAAAGAAGTATAACTTCATTTTCTGACATATCATACTCGCAATAGTCAATTTTTATGTTTTCCTCAACACCGAGAGCTCTTGTGATAAGATTTTTTCTCGGGTGCGATTTTGCCTGTTCCTGCGTAAGCTTGCCTGTTTCAACAAGTTCTTGAACGACCGAATGGTCTTTTGTAAGCTGTGCTACGGTATCGCCCTTAATAGAGTAAGCTCTGCTGTCTCCTGCGTGAGCGATATACGCTACGCCGTCGGCAATGACACAGCACACAACGGTTGTGCCCATTCCCTCAAGCTCTTTGTTGGCTTTACTCATATCGTAAACGCTTATATTTGCGGCAGTAATCGCCGTCATAATCATATTCTTTATCGATTTCGGACTCATTCCCGTTCTGTATGCAGAATTTATCTTTTCGGAAATAACCTTAACCGCCGTCGAAGAAGCGATACTGCCGCCTGCGGCACCACCCATTCCGTCACAGACAACAGCCCAAGCCACCGAGCCGGGTAATTCGCCTGTTACGTAAGAATCCTGATTGGTGCTACGCTTTTTTCCGATGTCGGTTTTTGCAACAATTTTCAATGCCTGTATCCTCCGTTAAAGATTTTCCTTCTTTGCTCTAAGCTGACCGCAAGAGGCGTTAATATCGCTGCCGAGTGTACGTCTGACGGTAACGGTAAGCCCGTGACGCTCCAAAACAGAAATAAACCTCTTTATGTTCTTTTCGTTACTTCTCTCATAATTATTCTCCCTGACATTATTGACAGGAATAAGATTTATATGACATAACATACCCGAAAGCCTTGATGCCAATTCTTCGGCACATTCAACCGAGTCATTAAAAGAATCTATCATTGCATATTCAAACGAAATCCTGCGTGACGTAACCTTTGTGTAATAACGGCAAGCGGTTAAAAGCTCTTCAATATTCCACTTTGAGTTTACAGGCATAGTCTGCGACCTGATTTTATCATTCGGTGCGTGAAGCGAAATAGAAAGCGTTAAGCCGAGCTTTTTCTCCGCAAGCTCATAAATCCTCGGGACAACACCGCAGGTTGAAAGCGAAATATGCCTCATACTTATATTAAGACCTTTTTCGTCCGTCACAAGCTCCAAGAAACGCATAACATTATCATAATTGTCAAGCGGTTCGCCTGTACCCATAAGAACAATATGCGATATTTTAATGCCTAAATCACTTTGTGCCGTATAAATCTCCGAAAGTATCTCACTCGCAGTCAAATGGCGTTTGAAGCCGCCGATTGCCGAAGCGCAGAACTTACAGCCCATTTTACAGCCGAGCTGTGTGGATACGCATATTGAATATCCGTATTTATATTTCATAACAACACATTCGACAAACTCGCCCTTGCCAAGCTCGAAAAGGTACTTAACGGTTTCATCAAGCTTTGAGCAAAGCTTTGTATCGATTGTGCAATTCCTGATAACAAATCTTTCGTCAAGAGCCTGACGCAAATCCTTTGAGAGATTAGACATTTCAGAAAAATCTCTGACTCCCTTTTCAAAAAGCCAAGAGTAAATCTGATCTGTTCTGAATTTAGGAAGCCCGAGAGCCTTAACCTCTTCTGCAAGCTCTTGATAATTTAACGAACGTATATCAATTTTTTCCAAATTATATTCTCCTGAATACCGCTATAAAAAATCCGTCGGAATTGTTTATGTGTGGGAATAAAGTCAAATAGTCCTTATGCTTTTCAAAATTAGAATGTTCAGATAAAAATCTATCGCAAACATCTTCATTTTCCGCCTTGTTAAGTGAGCAGGTTGAATAAACAAGCAACCCGTCAGGCTTTAGATATTCGGACGCATTGATTAAAATATTATACTGTGTTTGAGTCAATTTGTCAATTAAGTCAAGGTTTTTATAGCGTATTTCAGGCTTTTTGCCTATAACACCGAGCCCTGAGCACGGCACATCGCAAAGCACTCTGTCGGCTGTGCCGATTAGATCCTTTCTTAAAGAAAGAGCGTCGCCCTGCTGAGCCGAAATAATATCGATTCCGAGCCTTTCGGCACCCTCCGAAATCAGCTTAACTCTGTGCTCATACAAGTCGAAGGCATATATTTTGCCTTTATTCTTCATATATTCTGCGGCTGTAAAGGTTTTTCCGCCCGGAGCCGAGCAAACATCAATAAAGGTCATATTTTCGTCCAATTCAAGACTTTTCACGCAAATTGCCGAAGCAATGTCCTGAACATGAAAAAGACCGTCTGAAAACTGTGGCAATCGCTCAACCGCACAATGTGTTTTGAATTCAAAGTGGTTTTCAATATTTTCACAGGGAGAAATTTCTGCTTTTTCATTCTCCAAAGACCTTTTAAGGCTGTCAAAATCGGTTTTAAGTGTATTTACCCTTGCAAAAATCCTCTGTTCGCCGATAGAGCAGCTTAAAATCCCCTCGGCATTTTCCTCGCCGTAGTCTTTACAGTAGTGTGAAACTAAATCGTATGGGCATGAATAACGAATACTCATATCGTAAACGGGGTCATCCGTTTTTGGATATTCAAGCTTATCCGCCGATACCTTTCGCAATACGGAATTTACAAGACCCGATGCAAAAGTGCAGCCGTTATTCTTTGCAAGTTTTACGCTTTCATTAACAGCGGCTGAATTGGGAACAGAGTCCATAAATTTAAGCTGATAAGCACCCATTCTCAAAATGGTAAGCACTTCCGGCTTGAGTTTTTTTATCGGCTGACGTAAATATTTTGATAAGATGTAATCGAGTGTAATCAAACGCTCTGTTACGCCGTAGACAAGAGCCGTAACAAAGGATGTCGAATAAACATTATCCGCATTACTTTTCAAATAAGAATCCAATAAAAGATTGGTATATGCCTTGTCTTTTTCTATTTTGTTGAGTATTTTGAAAGCTGACTGTCTGTCGTTCATTCGCTCAAAACCGAGCCTTTCTCAATTTTATGTCCTAAAAGAAAATCCTTCGAGCTCATACGTTTTTTGCCCTCTGCCTGAACAGAAAGAATATCAACGCATATTCCGTCTCCGCAAGCAACGGAAATAACGCCGTCGGTTGATACGACAGTTCCCGGTGCAAGAGTTGTTTTACCGCCTATAACAGATGAATGAAGCTTCAGTTTTTTACCGTTAAGCGTTGCGGTTGCTACGGGCCACGGAGATAATCCTCTAATATGATTGTGAACCTCCTGTGCGCTCTTTGTAAAATCGGTCGGGCAAAGTGCCTTTGAGAGCATTGGCGAATAATTTGAAAGCGAATCATCCTGCTTTTCAGGCTTCAGGGAATTTGCTTTAACCTCTGCTATCGTCTTACTCATAACCTCAGCGCCCATTATCGAAAGTGCGTCGTGAAGCTCTCCTGCATTCATATTTTCGGTTATTTCAATTTTTTCGGACAGAAGCATATCTCCCGTGTCAAGCCCCTCATTCATAAGCATTGAGGTAACACCCGTAACCTTTTCGCCGTTTAATATTGACCATTGAATAGGTGCAGCACCCCTGTATGCGGGTAAAAGCGAAGCGTGAATATTTATTGAATTATACTTTGGAAAATATAAAATTTCCTTTGGAAGTATTTTTCCGTATGCCACTACAATTGTTAAGTCGGGATTGAGCGTTTCCATAATTTTCAACGCTTCTCCGTCTTTCATTGACTTCGGCTGAAAAACAGGGATATTGTGCTTTATCGCACATTCCTTGACGGGCGAAAACGCCATTTCATAGCCTCTGCCCTTCGGTTTATCGGGTTGAGTGAACACTCCGACAACCTCTTCTCCGTCTGAAATAAGTCTTTCAAGGCACGGCACGGAAAAATCGGGCGTTCCCATAAATACTATTTTCATATTATTAACCTTTCTGCCGATAAGTTTTTAAGCCGATTACAGCTTTTAAGGCTTTTATTAGTCTATGTCGTTTTCCAATTTAATTTGGTTTATAACCTCTTCGGGTGCAAGCCTTTCGGTGTAAAGATGTCCGTCAAGATGATCAATTTCATGGCAAAAGGCTCTTGCTTTAAGACCCTCTCCCTTGTACTGACACCATCTGCCCTCTCTGTTTTGAGCCTTAACCTTTACGCACATAGGACGCTTGGTAATGCCGCTTTTACCCGGCAAGGAAAGGCATCCCTCAACCTCGTACTGTTCGCCTGTCGCCTCGATAATTTCGGGGTTGATAAGCTCCAAAAGACCGTCTCCGACATCTACAAGCACAACTCTTTTGAGAACGCCTACCTGAACAGCCGCAAGGCCGCAGCCCTCGGCTTTATATAAGGTATCCTTCATATCATCAAGCAAAATATCAAGTCTTTCATCAAAAACTTCAACCTTTCTGCTTGTCTTTTTTAATATTGGGTCATCATTTATTCTGATTTGTCTTATAGCCATTTTATACACCTCAAAACATATTTTCGGGATTTATATCCGCAAAAACGGTTACATCCTTAAATTTTCTGTCGTTCATATAATTTTTAAGCAATGTAGAAATATACGTCCTGAACTTTGCGTTATTTTTACATTTGATTATCACTCTGTTACGGTATTTATCCGCAACCTTTTCAATTCTCGGCGCAATCGGACTTAAAAGAATTATTCCGAGGTCGGGATAACCGTAGCCGTGCAAATATTTCGCACTTTCAAAAAAGCTCTCCGCCGCTTGCTTTGTAAGTGCTTCGTCCTTACCTACAAAGTTTACGGAACAGAAATCACAGTACGGCGGATAAATCAAAGCCTTTCTTATCACTATTTCAGAGTTAAAGAAGGACTCATAATCCTGCTTGGCGGCCAAGCGTATAATCTCATTGTCGGGGAAGCCTGTTTGAATGATAGCTTTTCCTTTTACATCTCCCCTACCTGCTCTGCCGACAACCTGTGTAAGCAAATCAAATGCCCTTTCGGCACTTTTATAATCGTCGTTAAACAGTTGCTGATCTACCGAAACAACGCCTACAAGCGTTACGTTCGGAAAATCAAGTCCCTTTGCAACCATTTGAGTACCGACTAAAATATCATATTTGCCGTCCGCAAAATCTTTAAGAGAGTTTTCAAATGAATAACGTGCCGACGTCGAATCGGTATCAAGCCTTAACACATTTGCATCGGGGAACTTTTCGTGAAGCTCGTCCTCAAGCTTCTGCGTACCGAAGCCCGAATATACAACAGCTTTTTCGCCGCAATAAGAACAGGTATCTGTAAACGGCTCGGAATATCCGCAATAATGGCACATTAAGCGTCTGTTTTTTGAATGATAGGTCAATGAAATGCTGCAATGCGGACAAACCTTAACCTTTCCGCAGGCTCCGCAAGAGGCAAAGGTATTAAAGCCTCGTCTGTTTAATAAAAGTATAGACTGTCTGTGTTGAGAAAGAGCCTCGCCGATTGCATTTTCAAGCTCCTGCGAAAGATTTTTACGTACCTTTGAATCGGCAGCATATTTCATTTCGGTTGTAATTACCTCGGGTAAAACAGCATCACCGTATCGCTCGTCGATAACGCTGAGAGAGATTGAGCCGCTTTTTGCCGCCGCATAATCCGATATTGACGGAGTTGCCGAAGCAAGCACAAGCAGGCAATCGTTGTATTTAGCTCTGAATTTCGCAACGTCCTTTGCATTGTATCTCGGGGTCATTTCCGATTTATAAGAGGCTTCCTGCTCCTCATCAATTATAATTAGACCTAAATTTTCTGTCGGTGCAAAAACTGCCGAACGTGTACCGACTGCAATTTTTGCCTTGTTTTCGTAAACTCTTTTCCATTCGTCCTTGCGTTCGCCCATTGAAAGTCCGCTGTGGAAAACAGCGACGTCATCGCCGTATCTCTCATAAAAAATCGAAAGCATCTGCGGCGTCAATGAGATTTCGGGAACCATAAAAATAACGGATTTACCGTCTTTTATCGCATCGTCAATAAGCTTTAGATAAACGGTCGTTTTGCCGGAGCCCGTTACTCCGAACAAAAGCGACGTATGAGCCTTACCCTCTCGATATTTTTCGGACAATTCCGAATAAGCTTTATTCTGCTTATCGGAAAGGACTAATTCCTTGCTATTATGAAGTCCTTTTTGAATTTTAGGCTTACGGTATGTTTCGTTTTCAAAAACCTCAATAATGCCCTTTTTCTGCAAGGTAACGACAACGGCATAGGTAACACCGGTAAAATAACAAATTTCCTTAACGCTCGCAGAACCGATATCTTCAAGTAATTTTATGACAGACTTTTGTTTAGCCGAAAACTTAGGTAACGATTCACTTTCAAAGTAAAACTCGGTAAGCCTTGCTGTTTTTACGGAAGCGTTTCCGACTCTTTCTACCGAAAAAGCATTGCTGATAATATAACCCTTTGAGCATAAGTCTTTTACGGTATCGGAATTTTTGTCAAACCCTAAATCCTTAATGATTTTATTTTCAAAGACATAATCCTTTGTTTTCAAGTATTCGATAACAGCACGCTCGTCCTCGGAAAGCTTCATATCCTCATCATATACAAAATTGGGATTTAGCATATATGAGTTTACAAATTTCAGCCCGAAGCCCGACGGCAGCATAGCCTTTGCACTGTCATATAAAGTGCAAAAGGTCTGCTCCTTCAGGAAAACGGCAAGCCTTAGCATTTCATTATTAAGAAGCGGCGCCGTATCAAGCACCGCAGAAATACTTTTAAGCTCAACACTTGCTTTATTTTCACGAAGTGCAAAAACAATGCCCTGTCTTTTTGTATTTCCACGCCCAAAGGGTACAAGAACTCTGACTCCCGTTTTAACCTCAGAACGCAAAAAATCGGGAATGGCATAATCAAATGCCTCATCAAAGCTGTAAGCTGTGTTTTCCACAGCTACCTTAGCAATGATTTCGGTCATAGACATACCACCTCCCGACAACATTTACCGATAAAATTATAAATATCTGATTTCTTCCGGCTCGATAACCTTGATTTTGCCCTGAACAATTTCTTCAAGTGCAAGGCTTACAGGCTTTTCCGTGAGAATTTCGCCGTTTGCTTCAGCCTCTTCTGAAATTTCTCTCGCTCTTTTTGCCGTTGCGATAACAAGCGAATAACGGCTGAGATGATTTGATAAAACTTTTGCTAAATTTGGATTGAATACCATAAATATTACCTCTCTGAATATTTTAATTATCTAAGATTTTAAGAACTTCGTTAGCGGCGCTTTCAAGATTGTCATTTACGATTATATAATCATAATCAACGCTTTTTTCAATCTCGGAAGTCGCAATTTCCATTCGTCTGATAAGGTCCTCTTCGTTTTCGGTGCCTCTGTTACGAAGCCTTTGTTCAAGAACCTCTATTGACGGCGGCATTATAAATATTGCGACAGATTCCTCCGGATACATCTTTTTGATGTTTTCCGCACCGTGAACCTCGATTTTAAGAATAACGGTTTCGCCCTCGCTCAACCAATTATCAATCGGCTCTTTCGGTGTACCGTAAAGATTAACGCCGTATTGAGTATATTCGAGAACACCGTTATTGTCAATCATATTTTCAAATCTGTCACGGGATATGAAGAAATAATCAACGCCGTCCACCTCATTTTCTCTCTTTTTCCTTGTTGTAATCGACACAGAGTGACGAATTTCAGGCTTCTTTTCCAAGAGAATATCAAGTAAAGTATCTTTTCCGACGCCCGAAGGACCCGAGAAAAGAACAAGTCTTCCTTTTTTATTCATTTATCGGTTCCTCCGTATCGTTTTCTTCATTAAATCTGTTTAAAATTTTCTCCGTTTGGAGATAGGACAAAATAACATGGTTGCTGTCGGTAATAATTACCGCCCTTGTCCGCCTTCCCTGTGTGGCGTCAATCAAAAGTTTTTCATCTTTTGCGTCCTGTATCAACCTCTTAACAGGTGCCGATTCGGGATTTACAACTGAAAGCACACGGCTTGCGTTTACCGCATTACCGAAGCCGATGTTTACAAGTTTCATTTTACAACTTCCTTATTCGATGTTTTGGATTTGTTCACGAATTTTTTCCACTTCCGCCTTAATTGAAATTACACGCTTTGCAATTTCAACGTCCTGTGCCTTAGAGCCGATTGTATTCGCCTCTCTGTTAATTTCCTGAACAAGAAAGTCAAGCTTTCTTCCTATTGCCTCATCAGCCTCCAAAAATGTACGAAGCTGTGATATGTGGCTTCTCAAACGAACGGTTTCCTCTGCAACGGCAATTTTATCAGCATAAATAGCGGCTTCGTTTAACAGCCTCTGCTCATCAACCGCCGCATCTCCGATAAGCTCCTGAATTCTCGCTTTAAGCTTTTCGTTATATTCCCTTACCGTCTGCGGTGAACGCTCTTCAACAAACTCAACACATTCAATAATGTAATCAGCTCGTGAAAGGACATCTGCTTTGAGCTTTTCGCCCTCAACCTGACGCATATTTATAAATTTGTCAATAGCGTCCTTTGCAACGACCTTAACCGCATTCCAAATTTTTTCTTCATCGTCGGCAGCCTTATGAACGGAAAGTACGTCAGGATAACGTGAAAGCGTCATAGCGGAAATTGTACCGTCAATCGAGTAATCCTCGGCAAGCGTCTTAACTGCGTTGAGATACCCTTCGGCAAGTGCCTTATTCACAACGATTTGAGTTTCAGAGTCCTCAAGGCATTCAATGCTGACATAGCATTCAATCTTACCTCTTGAAACAAGAGAATTTGTAAAGGTTTTGAGCTTTTCCTCAAGGAAGCCGTACACTCTCGGTACCTTTGCAGAAAATTCGAAATATCTGTGATTAACACTTTTTATTTCTACGACAATGTTCATTGAATCGACAGTTTCTTCAGCCCTGCCGTAACCTGTCATACTTTTTATCATAATTATACCGTCCTAATTTAGTCCTAATATTTTACTATTTTTATCAACTAATGTCAATATTATCTTACCAAATACGATAAAATCATTTGCCTGCAAGCTCATAAAGAGAGCTTACCTCATCTTCAGTCAAATGCCTGTATGCGCCCTGTTTTAACATACCGAGCTTCAAATTGCCGACCTTTGTGCGTTTAAGCCTTGCGACCTCTATGCCGAGTGCCTCAAACATCTTTCTTATCTGTCTGTTTCTGCCCTCGTAAATCGTAACTTCAACAACCGTTCTGTTCTCCTGTGTCTCCAAAACTCTCAAATCCGCAGGAGCAGTCATTCTGCCGTCAATTTCTATGCCGTTTCTGAATTCGGTAGCCTGTTCTTTTGTGATAGTAGGTCTGATAGTAACTCTGTACGTCTTTGAAACGTGCTTTGACGGATGAGTGAGAGCGTTTGTAAATTCGCCGTCATTCGTCATTATAAGCAAGCCCTCTGACTCTCTGTCAAGACGACCGACGGGATAAACCCTTGTATTTATATCCTTAACAAGCTCTGCAACGCATTTTCTGTCGTGCTCGTCATTCATTGTGGTAATAAAGCCTCTCGGCTTGTTGAGCATAATATAAACGTTTTTCTTAACGCTTACAACCTTTTTACCGCTAACGGTAACCTTATCGTGCTTCGGGTTTACCTTATCGCCTATCAAAGCTGTTACGCCGTTGACCTTTACCTTGCCTGCTGCAATCAATTCCTCGGATTTTCTCCTTGAAGCTACGCCGCATTCGGCAAGATATTTTTGAAGTCTGATTTTATCGTCAGCCATCTTTTTCTCCCTTGATTTTTCTTAAAATTCTATATATAAAGCTAATTTTAGTCTTCTCTTCGTATTCGTTTTGCCCTATATCGCTTTTAATGATTATGGGCACGGTATCGGCAAGTGTTCCGTTTTGATAATAAAACTGAGAATAACCGACAACGTCATTTTTCTTTACAGGCGCATATAAAAAATGCTCGATATACACCTTTTGAGTAATTTGCCCGTTGAGTGTGCCGATTTTCGGTGTCCTTTGAAGCTGTGCGTTTGCGGAAGCTTCTTTCCCACCGACAATACCGATTAAAAAATCTCTTTGGTAATTATCGTACCGTTTCACTATACCAAAGCCGTAATCAAGCAGCTTTTTGTGATCGTTCCAATCATCCGCATCATTCAGTGTAACGCAAATCAGCGTAACGCCGTCCCTTTCGGCAGCGGATACAAGACATCTGCCGCTTTTCTTTGTAAAGCCTGTCTTTATGCCGATTGCACCGTCATAAATTTTAAGCAGCTTATTATGATTGGTAAGTCTGCGCTTATATGGCGGATTACCGTAATCCACAACAGCTGACGAAGAAGAACATATTTCTAAAAATTGCTCGTTCTCGATAGCGTAAGAGCCGAGCAGAGCCATATCATAAGCAGTTGAATAATGGTCATCGGCATCAAGTCCCGACGGAGTTGCAAAATGAGTCGAAAGCATACCGATTTGCTTTGCCTTATCATTCATCATTGAAACAAATGCGTCTGTACTGCCCGCAATAGTAACAGCAGTCGCATTCGCCGCATCGTTACCGGAGGACAACAGCATTCCATAGACCAATTCGGAAACGCTTACCCTGTCATTCGGTAAAAGACCCATTGATGTACCTTCTACCGCCGTCATTTCCTGAGTTACGGTAATTTCCTCGTCAAGTCTGCCGCTTTCAATAGCGATAATCGAGCTCATAATTTTGGTTGTGCTTGCCATAGGCCGCTTTTCATAAGCGGATTTTTCAAACAAAACTTCATTTGAGCCGCTGACGAGCAAAACAGCCGAGGAAGCTGAAATATCTATTTGCACATCCTCGGCGCAAGCACCGACGCTCAACAATAATATCGTTATTAAGCTCAACAATATTATTCTTATCTCTTTACGCAAATCAACCACCTGCCTATTAAAAATATGCAGGCGGTGATTAAATTATTTTATATTTTATTACTCTGCGGTAACGCTTACAACAGGCTCTTCTGCCTTTGCAGCTTCGCTCTTTTCTTTCTTCGCCTTATTAACAACGCTTGTAACCTTATCAAACATTTCGGGAACAAGGTTAACAACTCTTTCAGCCGCATTATCATAAGCTGTAATGTGTTTAAGAGTAACTTCGCCGTCAGAAACTACAAGGAATGCAACAGGTGTAATTGTAACGCCTGCTCCACCGCCGCCGCCGAAGATTTCTTTGTTGGATTTTGAGGGGAAGTCTGAACCGCCCGAAGCAAAACCGTATGTTACCTTTGAAACGGGAATAATTGTAATTCCGCCGTCAACCGTCATCGGATCACCGATAATCGTGCTGACGTTAACAAGGTTTTTCACCTTTTCAATTGTTGTTTCGAGAATTCCTGCTGCTGACTGTTCTTTCATTGAATAGCACCGCCTTCTGTATTTTGTAACTCATTATTTATAGTGTCTTTTTTCGGTTTTGAAAAAAGAAATTTGAAAACAACATTAAATAAAAATCTAAACGCAAAAGCAATCACAGAGTTTATTAAGAACAACGGTCTGAACGAACAGTTGAAAACAAACCTTGCGCTGCTTAATGTTCCGATAAAATCGGGATTTATCTCAATATCATATCTTTTAACCTTGAAATTAGAGCAAATATAACCCATTGACGGAAATACTTTTTGGCAAATATTACCGTATTCAAGTGCAGTTCCTGCCGCATCGTGGTTTTTCGATACCGTAACCCAAAGATACATATCGTCAATGGTGAAATGCTTTTTCATTCCCTTCATCATTGTTCCGAGAGCATCTGCGCCGTTATTTACAAGCTCCATAACGCCGTCGAAGCCTTGATTTTCATAGAATTTCTTGAACGGGTTTTCCTTTTTTGTAATTGCTTCCTCTTCCTGCTTGCTTTCCTCAGGTTCAGCAGGAGCTTCTTTCGGCTTTTTATCCTTAGTCATCTTTTTTATTAGCTTTTCGATTTTTTCATCAAGCGGATAAATAGAAATCTGAAAAAACAGCCATTTGATTTTCAAGCAGAACTCATCAAAATATTCCGCTTCTATCCTAAATCTAATGCTTAAAAGGAGAACAAAAAACAGTATTATCGCAAGAATTATAATCAATGCCTTCATATTCATCCTCCTTTTTTTATAATTGTAATTTTATTCGTTTTCACTGCTGCTTTCGTCCTTTTCGGACTCTGCTACAGCTTCGTCAAGCATTAACTGCCTGTCGGTATTTTGGTCATTAGGCAATTCAGGTAAATCCCCAAGTGAGGAAAATGAAAAGCACCTAAGAAAATCCGTTGTAGTCCCGTATACCAAGGGTCTGCCCGGTAATTCAAGCCTGCCCTTTTCTTCAATAAGCTTTTTTTGACAAAGAGTTGCGATAACGCCAGAGCAATCAACGCCTCTGACCTGCTCAATAAAAGCCTTTGTAACAGGTTGATTATAAGCCACCACCGCAAGAACTTCAAATGCCGCCTGCGAAAGCGGTGCATTTTTCTTCACTTCAAGAACTTTTCTTATGTAATCGCCGTATTTTGTTCTCGTTGACAACTGATATTTGCCGTCAAGCTCCAAAAGACAAATTCCGCTGTGTCTTTCATCAAGCTCTGCCGCAAGATTTAATAAAATCTGCTGCGTCTGCTCGTCCTCAATGTCAAGCACCTCTGACAAGCGACTCAACTCAAGCGGCTCGCCCGAAGCAAACAAAACAGCCTCGACTATCGCCTGTAATTCATTTGCGTTTGCCATTAAATTATTCCCACTCTTCCGAATTCATTTCTTCAATATCGGTTGCGAGCAGCTCAATGTCAGCATCTGCACCGTCACCGATAACATTTATCTTTTTCGATTTTGCAAGCTCAAGTATCGCAAGAAAGGTTGCGACAAGATCCGAACGGCTTTCGGCACCGTTGAAAAGCTCTGTCATCTTTTCTTTTTTACCGGCTTTTGAAAGCTTTGTAAAAATCGATCTGATTTTTGAGCCGACAGAAACTATCTTTTTCGCAACTATTTCACGAAAAACCTCGACCGGCGGAGGTAAATTACGAAGCTTTCTGCCTGCCGCATTGAGATAGGCACGCAAAAGTTCGTTACCCTCATGAAGCCTTGTATATGTATAGTCAATTTCCAATTCAGTCGGCTTTCTGATAAATTTATCAAAGCCGTCGGTCATCTCGGAAAGCTTACCTGCCATAAGCTGACAGTCTCTGTACTCAATCAGCTCTCCCGTAAGCTCACGTTTTAACTCCTCCGCCTCCTCATAAACAGGCAAAAGAGATACCGATTTTATATAAACAAGCCTTGCCGCCATTTCAATAAATTCACTCGCAACGTATAAATCGTCATTTTCCATTGAGCGAACATAGGCAATATATTGATCGACAAGCTCAACAATCGGTATGTCGTAGATATCCAATTTATGCTTAGAAATAAGGTAAAGCAAAAGGTCAAGCGGACCCTCAAAAGCCTCAACCTTATAAGAAATCTTTTCCATTAAATTATCCTTTGAAAGCTCTGAACGGCAAGCTGACAACATAATTAAGTGCCGAATAGAGATGATTTTGCAAAAATGCAAGCGGTGCGTCAAGCACACCGAAAATTATAAGTCCGAAAATAACAATAACAATATATCTTTCATACTGCGCAAATTTATAATAGTATTTATCGGGAATGAGCAGCTCCAAAACCCTTGAGCCGTCAAGCGGCGGTATCGGAATAAGATTGAAAACGGCAAGTCCGATATTTATTGAAGCGGCAAATGAGAAGAAAACGTAAAATGCCTGAACAAATAATGAGCTTCCGAAAAGAGACAGAACATTTGACAAAAACATAAAGACAACAGCCATTAAAATATTTGAAAACGGTCCTGCAAGTGCCGTAAGAGCCATTCCCTTTTTAGGATTTTTGAAATTACGTGGGTTGACAGGCACAGGCTTTGCATAGCCGAAGCCGACAAACAAAATCATTATTGCACCCAAAATGTCAATGTGAGCCATCGGATTGAGCGTAAGTCTGCCCGAAAGTCTTGCGGTTTTATCGCCCAATTTATCAGCTACAAATGCGTGTGCGTATTCATGCACGGGCAAGGTGCAAAAAACAACAAATAAGCGAGCCAAAAAGAGAATTGCAATCTCAATACCCGATGCGCCACGTAAAATACTAAATAACATATTTTTCTCCTGAATATTATATTATTATACATTTATTTTGACTGTTCTGTCAATATCGTTAAAGTCATACAAGACCGAAATTTTATCAGATTTATCAGAAAACATATTTTTTATATCTTCCGACTGCCCGTCGCCGCACTCGAAAACGACAATTCCGCCTTTTTTTACGCCGTCAAGCCATTTGTCGTATATCGCTTTATAGAAAACAAGTCCGTCCTCTCCGCCCTTCAACGCTGTGTCCGGTTCAAAAGAAACCTCTTTTTGCAAAAGCGGTACTTCATCATCTTTAATATACGGCGGATTTGAAAGCAAAACATCAGCTTTCGGCAAATCGTTTGGAAAGCCGTCAAAAATATCATATTTTAATATTTTAACATTTGAAAGTTCGAGCAAGCCTGCGTTCTCTCTTAAATATTTAAGAGCACCGTCGTATTTTTCAAAAAGATAGACGGTTACATTCTGATTATACTTTGCAACGCTTAGACCGATTGCGCCGCTTCCTGCACACAAATCGAAAACAACCGCATTTTCCTTATTTTTCAAAAATTCATTAGCTGTTTCAACAAGCATTTCGGTTTCGGGACGAGGAATAAGCACGCCCTCCCCCACCTTAAAGGGAAGTCCCATAAATTCCCACTCGCCGAGAATATACTGCAACGGCTCGCCGTCAATTCTTCTTTTAACGGCAGAAAAAAAACTGTTTTCGGCTTTGGCGGAAAGATCGTCATCACGGTTAATAATCCGCCTTGTCTTATCAACGCCCGTAAAAGCTGTAAAAAGACAATCACAATCGAACGAATAATCGGCATTACCGCTTTCCTTGAGCATTTTCAAGCCGATACCGTAAAGCTCATTTACCGTCATTTTATTTCGTCATCCTCGGGATTGTCGGTAAGAACAGCCTTAATAGCCTCAATTCCGACCTCGATTATATCATCGGTAGGCTCTTTTGTTGTAATTCTCTGCATCCAAAGTCCGGGTGCAGAAAGAATTTTAACAAGCAGGTTATCGTGCTTGCCTGCGTATTTGATAAACTCATATCCGATGCCCATTACAAGCGGCATAATAAGAAGCTTAATAAGTATCCAAAGCATTCTGTTTATGTCGGCAAGATTCGGGAAAATAAGCACAAGTGCAGATGAAAGTAAAATGCTCAAAAGTATCATTACAAACATAAAGCTTGTACCGCATCTCGGATGAAATCTGCTCTGCTTTCTTACGTTTTCGACGGTCAATTCAAGTCCGTTTTCATAGCAAAAAATCGATTTGTGCTCTGCTCCGTGATACATAAAAACACGGTGAATATCTTTCATATGAGAAACAGCGAGCATATAAAGAACAAATATTATTATTCTGATTATTCCCTCAAAAAGCGGATGAAATTCAAGCAGTTTTCCGAAGGTTACCTTATCGACAACAAATGAGGGAAGCCACATAAACAAAAAGAAAGCAATGCCAAAGCCTAAAACTGCCGATATTACTCCGACAATGTTCATCATTTTTTCGCCAAAGTGCTTTTCAATCCACTTATCGAATTTTGAAAGCTCCTCTTCGGGCGGATTTTCAAGACCTTGCGTTGATTTTTCGGCAGACTCCATAAGATAACCGTAGCCCGTAACAAGCGACTCAACGAAGCCGACAATACCTCTTACAAGCGGCAAGGAAAAGAACTTATTTTTTTCTCTCCACGGCTTAACGTCCTTGTATTCAGTTTCAATTGTACCGTTCGGAAGCCTTACGGACATAGCTGCGCCCTTAGGTCCACGCATCATTATACCCTCAATCAACGCCTGACCGCCGACAGAGGTTTTATGCTTTTTGCTGACTTGATTACTCAATTTTATACCTCGCAATAATTATGAATTTGGTTTAATTGTCACTTGAACGGAATAATCTCCGTTTGCCCAACACGACGTGTTATCACGTATTGAAATATTAACGGGAACAGTAACCGTTCCTGAGGTTGCGTTGACCTGTGAAACGTCAATATCGGCATATACGTTGTTGGGGTTTAGAGAGTCAATAACACTTGCAGGTCCGATAATTTTTACATTTGATATTGATTGCTGTGCAACAGTAGCTTCATAGCCTGTTTTTTGCTTTACAACAGAAATATTTGACGACGGAATATTAACATAAGTTGATACAACATTGCCCATATTCACGCTGACTCTGAATTTTTCAACCGAGTCGGTTATCATATAATCTGTAATATCATCCTTCTTAAATGTGAATATGTTATTACCTGCATCAAGGCTGTTAAAATCAATCGTTCCTACGCTGATTTCTTTAATATCATCAATTTTTTCAACAGGAATACCGACCTTAACGCTTGACGGATGCAAAGTCATATTCATTGAGCCCGAAAGATAATCGGCAGGCGCATTTTTAAGCGTAACTGTAGTCGGAAGAACAACCTCCTTGAGAACAGGAACTGTAAGTGTAATTCCGGCATCTCCTATATCGACAGAGGTGTTGGCAAAATCCGAGCTCGGTGCACCGAGAAGCTGAATATCGGGTGTAAAGGTAGTTGTGCCTTCAATAACCTTGTCAACGTTAACGGTTGCGGCAACGCCTGTAACCTTGTTAACCTCAGTTGTCGGTCCGCTGACTCTGACGGTGCTTTTTGAAAATACTACATTGCCTTGAATACAGCCGTCGGGAACAATACTGTTAAGCTCGGTAACAATATTTGCCTCTAACGGAAATTCCTTTTCTTTGTAGGTATCAAAATATACGGAAATATAGTTTTGCGAAAGTGATACGATTGTAAAATCTTGATTTTTTGTCGGTGTAGCCTTCAAAAGCAAGGATTTATTTCCAGCCGAATCAACAAAGTTTGTTTGTGCCGTAACTTTAATATCGTCTGCCGTAAGTGAAGAAACGACGAACTTTTTGCCCGAAACCGTTACATCAACCGTATAATTTGAATTTCCGAAAACCTTTAGTCCGAGCTGAGAGGGTACGCTGTTTTCCGTTTCAATATAAACGGGAACGGAAACTATAACGTTCTCAACAATCGGGCTTTTGTCAATGGAGATCCACAGCCAAATGCAAAATGCGGCAAAAAGTGAAAAGCAAGCAACAAATTTGTTGTTTGAAAACCACTTATGGAAATTAAAAAAGCGTCTGAATTTTGACATTTTTTCTTTCATTATTTATGACGCCCCTTTATAAAAGATTTGAAAATTCTTTTTTCATCATTGTCTGCAGGAATAAATGTTTTGGTAAGCAATTCACGCAAGTCGCCGTCTGAAAGATTTCTTTTAAGATTTCCTTTTTCGGCAACTGAAATAGTACCCGTCTCCTCGGAAACAACAACCACCAAAGCATCGCTCTGCTCACTCATACCTATTGCGGCACGGTGTCTTGTACCGAGAGCGCTGTTGATATTTGTGTTTGCAGTCAACGGAAGTATGCAGCCTGCCGCACAAATTCTGCGGTCCTTTATAATCATTGCACCGTCATGAAGCGGTGCTTTCGGGAAAAATATATTCTCAATCATTTCAACAGACGGCTCTGCGTCAATTCTTGTGCCCGTTTCGATTATTTGTCCGAGCAGCGAGCCTCTTTCAAAAACTATCAAGGCTCCAATTTTCTTATCGCTCATTTCTGCGCACGAACGGCATACCGAGTTAATCATTCTGCTGACAGGCTCATATTTCTTAGTCTTGTCGTTACCCTTAACGATATTGACAAATGAGCTTCGTCCTACGCTTTCAAGTGCGTGTCTTATCTCGGGTGTGAAAATGACAATCAGTATTAAAAACAAATTTGGGAAAAACAAGGAGAAAATATATGAGCTTGCCTGCATTTTAAGCAAAGAAACAATAGCATAAACGATCCAAATCAGAACAAAGCCTTTTGCAAGCTGTATAGCTTTTGTATCCCTAATCAAAATCAATGCACCGTAAATAATCAACGCAACAAAAAGAATATCGAGTATGTCCGAAATTCCGTTAAAAGATAAAATGGCGTTTTTTATTTCATAAAAGAAGTCTGACACAGCCATCATTTTTTCCATTAAACCACCCTTTTCGACAAAAAATACAATATATCACGTTAAATAAAAAAATAATAGTATATAATCGTGATATATTGTATCATAAATATCAGCCTTTTGCAATTTTAATTACTGAATTTAACAATAAATTAACATCATTTTTATTTGTGAAATACGACGGAGCAATTCTGACCGTTCCCGTTTCGACCGTGCCATAGATTTTGTGTGCCAAAACGGCACAATGCAAGCCCGAACGAACAGCTATTCCATTTTCATTCAGAAGCCTTCCGACCTCTTCGCTGTTCATTTTTTCTATATTGAAGGAAATAATCGGAGCAAAGCTCTCATATTCGGCTTCAAAATCGGTATAAGCTATAACATTAGGAATTGATTTTAACTCGTTGTTAATTCTTTTGACAACGGATAATTCGTGTGAGCGTATATTTTCAATACCTACCCGATTAACAAATTTCATACCTGCGTTTATGCCTGCTATCAAAGGCACGCTCAATGTGCCGCTTTCAAATCTTTCGGGTAAATTATTCGGCTGTGAAAGCACAGCGGAATAGCTGCCCGTTCCGCCCTCAACGACGGTTTCAAGCGGAATATCTCCGTTTATTATCATCATTCCCGAGGACATAGGCGCATATAAGCCCTTGTGTGCGGCAACACAAAGAATATCTATACCGTCTCTCTTGCAATTTATATCATATATACCCGATATTTGTGCGCCGTCAACGATAAATTTCAAGCCGTAATTTTTGCAAAGCGATGCTATGCCCCTTAAAGACGGCATTTTGCCGAAAACATTTGAAGCACCCGTACATATTATCGCAACTGTATTATCTCTGATGAGCCTTTCAAAATTCATATAGGTTTCGCCGTCGTATTTTTCAACCCTTGCAATACTGTAATCACATACACCCCTGTTTTTAAGCGTTTCAAGCGGTCTTACTACGGCATTATGCTCCAAAGAGGATATAATAAAATGCGAGCCCTTTTTAGCCAAGCCTTTAATCGCACAATTTAATGCGTAGGTGCAATTCGGAGTAAAAACAACGTTTTCCGGTTTATCTACGCCGAACATATCACTTGCAAGCTTTCTTGTGTTATATATCATTTCAGCCGTGGAAAACGCCATATCGTGTCCTGCTCTGCCGGGATTGGCACCGTAAAACCGCATTGCGTTTGAAACGGCAGAAATCACGCTTTCCGGCTTTGGATAGGTCGTTGCGGCATTATCAAAATACACCATTATTTCCACACGGCTTCCGTTACAGGAATTCCGTGGCTTTCTAAAAGCGAAACCGTATCCTTCGGTGCATTATAAACATATAGTATATAGCTGCACCCCTCTTTCGTTTTAGGTCTCGGATTTTTTTCCACGGTTGAACGGACGCCCTTCAGCTTTAGCGTATCTCTTGCCTTGAGAGCATAAGTAACCGAGGAAAGCTTTATAATTAAATTCATTATTTCACCGCCCGTAAAATACTTCATTACATTTTATGCATCCTTGCTTATTTGTTGAAAAATGCCCCTCGATTTCTCGAAGGGCGATAAATTATAAAGACGGTATGTAAAGCTTTTGATTTTGCTCAACACAATCGGAATTTATATTATTTTCGGCACATATCAAATCAACTCTTGTGTTGTATTTTCTTGCAATTTCCCAAATTTCCTCTCCCTGTTGTGCAAAGTAAATAGTCAGTGCCGCCGAACGCTTTTTCTTTTTCTTTGCTTCGTCGCAGGATATATCCGAAATAATCTGTTTCTTCGAAGCGTCAAAAATCAAGCCGCTTATTTCGGTTTCAATTCTGATATCAAGCTTGTTTTCGGCAGAAAGAATATAATCAATGCCCGTTGGTGTAACATTACAGCTTGCGGAAAAGCTTTCTCCCAGAGTCGTTGCACGCTTATATTGAAAATCAAGTTCCCTGTCAAACGATTGCAGCTCATCTTCAGAATTAACGGCAAGGAAGCTGACATTGGCCTTACCGCTTATGAGCATTTCATTTCCCGATAACGATACTGTATAATTTAATTCGTTACAGAAAATATCCTCAATCGATTTTACTGCCGAGCCGCTTATCTCAACCGAGCCCTTGCAAAGATAAGTATCGCTAAACTTTTCAAATATGCTTTTAAGTTCAACGCTTTCTCTTTGAAAATCCGTTTCATATTCCGTTGAATACGCATCGGTAGTATACTGTATTTCCTCATTTTCATAAACGTTTACATCCGCCCTTATTATAGCCGACACATCAATAAGCCGCAATGCACCGCTTGAATCTGTTTTTGCATGCACCTCGACGGACGGAACACTGAACGTCACAAAATCAGAACAGCTCTCTGTTGTTGCAGCCTCGATAATTTGACTTATGGGCATTGAATTTTCAATTTTTTCCAATACACACTCGCCGTCAGTCAAGAAAACTACCTTGACCTTCAATTCGCCTTTAATAAGGATTTTGCCCGCTACAAGCTTTGTGCTGTCAAGTACGGCAATCGCATTACAACGAACAATCTGTCCGATAGTACCCTGTGAAGCACCGATTTCAATCGTTTCATTCATTGAAAAGCATCTCGAAACGCAGTCTTTTAGATTTGAAACGTTCGCAGTTTTAGTCCTCAGCTGAATATTTTTATTCTCGCACGAAGAAACAATGCTTTTATCGCATTTTTCATAAGCCTTAAAATCAATCCCTATGCTGCCTCTTATATCAATTCTCCGCTGACTGATAACACGGCAGTTTACATATTGCGTTTTTGCGCTCGCAACACATGTACACTCCTCAGCCTTTGGCGTTTCGACGTATTTTGAAACGGGAATTTTCTGCTCAAAGCAATGAAGCTTACCGCTTTCACATATATAGAGAACAGAAATAATTGCGTTTCCGTCAGCGGTTATACGATTTCCGCCCGAGGACACCGAGACAATATTTGCTTTCAGCGTGCATTTTATTACCCTGACAATATCGGGAAAATAATCGGGTAAGGTTATGTCGCTTTCTATCTGTTGCTCGGCAGCTTCCTCAAAAGCAAGCCTTTTCATTGAAATATCGGTATTTACCGTGTTGATATTCATTTGCGTTCCTCCTTAAAATTTACCTATAAAAATATATTCGGAGAAACGGACAATTATTCAATAATTTGAAGGTTGAAAAAAATATAAAAATCTGTCATACTGTTATGGGTGAAAAATTTATGAATGAAATGTACGAAAGAACACAAATGCTTTTCGGCAATGAAAATATGGAAAAGATTAAAAACTCCTATGTTGCGGTTTTTGGCGTCGGCGGTGTAGGCTCATTTGCCTGCGAAGCGTTGGCAAGGGCAGGTATTGGCAAAATAGACCTTATTGACAATGACGTTGTCTCCCCTACAAATCTTAACAGACAATTAGTCGCTCTCACAAGCACGCTCGGTCAGTATAAGGTTGACGTTATGAAAGATAGAATTCTCGATATAAACCCAAACGCCGAAGTGAACACCTATAAAACCTTTTATCTGCCCGAAACGTCAAATGAATTTGATTTCTCAAAATACGATTATATAATTGACGCTATCGATACGGTGGCAGGTAAAATTGAGCTTGTTGTCAACGCAGATAAAGCAAAAACGTCGATAATTTCAAGTATGGGTGCCGGCAACAAGGTAAACCCCGAAATGTTTGAAGTTGCTGATATTTATAAAACCTCTGTTTGTCCTCTCGCAAAGGTTATGAGAACACAACTCAAAAAGCTTGGAATAAAAAAGCTAAAGGTTGTATATTCAAAAGAAAAGCCGATTAAAAGTGAAACGGGCGTGCGTTACCCCGGCAGTAACTCGTTTACTCCGTCTGTCGCAGGACTAATAATTGCAGGCGAAGTGATAAAGGACATTACAGGCTTTAGAAATAAAGAGTAAAAAGACGGCAAAACCGTCTTTTTTATTTTCCCTTTATTCTGTTTATAACATTCTTTTCAAGTCTTGAAACCTGTGCTTGCGATATGCCTATTTCCTTTGAAACCTCCATTTGTGTTTTCCCTTGCATAAACCTAAGTGAAAGAATACGTTTTTCTCTTTCGGACAAGTCTTTTATCGTTTCTTTAATAACAATTTCATCAAGCCAATCGGAATCAGTATCAAATGAACTTACTTGATCCATAACATAAATCGTATCTCCGCCGTCATTGTAAACAGGCTCAAACAAGCTTACGGGATCAACTATTGACTCAAGTGCAATAACAACCTGCGAGGGTTTAACATCAAGCTCCTTTGCGATTTCTTCGACTGTCGGCTCACGGTTTAATTCGTTTTGCAGTCTTTCCTTTACCTGCATTGCGTGATATGCCGTGTCTCTCATTGAGCGTGAAACACGAACGGAATTGTTATCCCTCAAATATCTGCGTACTTCCCCGATAATCATCGGAACGGCGTAGGTTGAAAATCTTAAATTCAAACTGATTTCAAAATTATCTATCGCTTTTATAAGCCCGATACATCCCACCTGAAACAAATCATCAAGGTTTTCTCCCCTGTTTGTAAAACGCTGAATTACAGACAGCACAAGACGCAAATTTCCGTTAATCAACTTATCCCTTGCGGTTTTATCGCCGTTATGCATAGCTTTCAGTAGTTCAATTTTTTCTTTTTCTTTAAGAACGGTTAATTTTGAGGTATCTACTCCGCATATTTCTACTTTACTGTATTGCACATAATCATTCCTTTTTGAAAATATGTACAAAACAGAACCCCTGCTCTTATTATGAACAGGGGTTGTAATTTTTATAAGATTTTTCGTTAAATATTATTCCGAATAGCAATGCTCATTATCACTTGACGTAATTTTAACCGTAACAGGCTTACCTACCTCAAATTCCTTGAGCCTTGCTAAAACAGGAGTGTAATTTGCGGTATAGCCGAAAACAAAATCGCCGTCACGCTTGGTTTCGGGTATGATTTCAACCGTTTTACCGATTTGCTCTTTTAAGAAATTGCTTCGAATTTCCTCTGCAACCTGCGAGAGCACGGCAACACGCTTTTCTTTAACGGACTTTTCAATTTTGCCGTCAAAAGAAGCGGCTCTTGTGCCCTCCCTTACAGAATACGGGAAAATGTGAATTTTCTCAAAACCGACTTTCTTTGCAAACTCAACAGTATCGTTAAAATCCTCGTCGGTTTCGCCCGAAAAGCCGACCATAATATCGGTTGTTAAAGTACAATCGGCAAAATTTTCACGCAACTTTTTACAAAGGGCATAATACTCATCGGCAGTATAGTGTCTGTTCATACGCTTTAACGTATTGTCGCAACCGCTTTGAAGTGAAATATGAAACTGCGGACAAAGCTTTTCACATTTTGCAAGATTAGACAAAACCTCATCTGTCAAATGGTCAGGCTCTAAAGAGCCGAGTCTGACACGCTTGATTTTATCGTTCTCACAAGCCGCCGCAACTGCATTGTAAAACTTTTCGCCTGTGTCCTTGCCGTAAGCCGAAAGGTTAATTCCGACAAGCACTATTTCCGAAAAGCCTTTATCCGCAAGGGCCGAAACCTCACTTTTAATCTGCTCAATCGGCTTTGAACGCACTCTGCCCCTCGCATACGGAATTACGCAATAAGAACAAAATCTGTCACAGCCGTCCTCAATTTTCACAATCGCACGGGTTCTCTCGTTAAACTCATAAATCGGATTGCCGCAAAACGCCTCGCCCGATAAATGCTGATTTATCTCAACAATTCTCTCCCGATTGCTTATAAATCTTTTGAGCTTTGCAACCAAAGAAATATTATCTTTATTTCCGATTACAACATCCGCCGCAGTAAGCTCGCTTGCCATCTGCGGAAAAGCCTGCGGCATACAGCCTGTTAAAACAACAATGCTGTCGGGATAATTTCTTTTGAGATGGCGCACGGTCTGTCGGGTTTTTCTGTCGCTCTCGGCAGTTACTGTACAGGAATTGACAACAAAAACATCTGCTTCATCATCATTTAATGTGACAGAAAATCCGTTTTTTAATAAATCCTCTGTTATTTCCTGTGTTTCATATTGATTGACCTTACAGCCAAGCGTATAGAGCTTAACTTTCATTGATAACTCCTATTTTAGATTGATTTTACACGGAAAACACGAACTCCGTGCGGTGCAACACGAGCGTTAATAGCACCCGAGGTTACCTCAATTTCCTTACTCCAAAGGTCTGTGTACTGATAAGCGCCTACATCGGACAGCTCAACATAGCTGAGATTTGCAACCTCTTTTAATGAAACGCTCATATCCTTTTCGGAATTTGACTTGTTGAAGAAGCATATTGCAGCCTCGCCCTTATCAAGAGGCTTAACAAGAATATCGGTAATAGCGTTTGTTTTCATTCTTCTGCACTGAACGCCCTTTTTATCCTGATCAACAGCAATAAGCTCTCTGTTGGTTACAATCTGCAAAATCTTGTTATTGTAATCAACATTTCCGTCAGCGTCGATAAACTCTCTTATGTCGTTACCGAGTATAAGCGGTGCAGAAAGCATACACCAAAGAGTAAAGTGTGCCTTGTTTTCCTCAACGGTAAGGTTACCGTTGCCGACCTCAAGCATATCGGGGTCATTCCAACCGCCGACACCAGAATAATCTGCAAGCTTTACGTTAATTTCATAAATTCCGAGAATTGAGCCCCACATAGGTCTGATATCAAGCGTCGTTCTCCAAAGGTTACCTGCCTGTGCACCCCATTTCCACGGCTTGTTTTTGCCCCACTCGCAAATTGAATAAACAATCGGCTTTTCGGGTACATTGTTCTTTTCGGCGTAAAGCTTTGTAGCACGCTTTAATTCCTTGCCCATATTTATATACTGAGTAGCCGCAGAGTCCATTTTAGAACCAATGGGGTTCTTAATCTCTATTGTATTATCGCCCTTGTTGAGCTTAACGGCAATTTGACATCTGCCTGTTCTGCTAAAAGCCTTTGTAGGCGGAATATCAACAGGATAAGTATCACGGTCATTAACTGTAACAACCGCATATTTATCGGCTTCAAAAGCCTTTTTCACAACAAGTGTAAGCGTATATTCGCCGTCCTCTGCCATATTGACAAAGCTAAATCTAACGCTGCCCATATTACTGTCGAGGTTTGCAACATAGCTTCCGTTTTTATCTTTTATAATTCTTGCAGTACCGTAAAGCTCGCCGTTTTCAGCCTCAAGAACCTGCTCACTTCCGCCGTTTTTATCGGTAATTATAACCTTATCGATAAGCGGAGCTTTTGAGGTAATAGGCTTATTGTGGCAAAAATCATATTTGAAATATTCAATGCCCCACTCGGCAAAGGTTTCCGCATCAATTCTCTCATGACCGAGAGAAGCCGGCAAATCCTCACAGGTAAGAGTACCGTTTGAGGAATATATACCTGCCTTGAAGCCCATTTTATTCAAATCCTCAACAAGAGGTTTAATTCCTCTCGGGAATGTTGCAAGGTCGCCCTGCAATTTGCCGTCCTTGTCACGAATCGAGCTGTGCCAACAGTCGTCAAGGTTTACGAAATTGTAGCCTGCGTCAAGCAAGCCGCTTTTTTTCATAGCTTCGGCAATTTGAAGGATTTTTTCTTCTGTAATTTCCGTTCTGAAGGAGTTCCAGCTCGACCAACCCATAGGAGGTGTAAGAGCCACTCCGTTATCATATTTTTCAGTTGTTTTGATATGCACTCCGAGCTTCGCAACAGCCTTGCGAATATCGCACTCGGGACAAAAATCAGGATTTTTCTTTTTTGCAATATAACCTGCGGCAGCAGCCGTACCTGCCAAAACTACGGCTGAAATGATTTTTCCTAACATATTATAATCCCCTTTACAAAATAAAGAGGATAGCGAAATAACATTCACTATCCTCCTTGATTTAATAAATTAAATTATTCCTCAACGGGAGTTTCCTCAGCAGGAGCTTCAACTGCTTCTTCAGCAGCGGGAGGATCGAGGAGAGCCTTTATTGAAAGGCTGACACGCTTCTTATCAAAGTCAATGTCAAGAATCTTTGCTTTAACTTCCTGACCAACCTTGAGAACATCAGCTGTATTTGCAACGTGGTCATATGAAATCTCGGAAATGTGAATAAGACCGTCGATTCCCGGAATGATGTTTGCAAATGCGCCGAATGTTGTAAGTCCGACAATCTTTGCTGTGATTTCCTTACCAACGGGATAATCTCTCTTGAGAATTTCCCACGGATTGTCCTCAACCTTCTTAAAGCCAAGAGAAATCTTCTTATTTTCACGGTCAAGAGCCTTTATGTAAACTTCAACAGTGTCGCCTACATTAACAACCTCTGACGGATGCTTAATTCTTGTCCAAGAAAGCTCGGAAATGTGAATCATACCGTCAACACCGCCGAGGTCAACGAATGCACCGTACTTTGTAAGTGAACGAACTGTACCTGTGTACTTCTGTCCCTCTTCAGCCTGTGCCCAGAACTTCTCTGCCTCTTCCTTGCGGAGGTCTCTGTTAGCAGCCTTGATTGAGCCTACAACTCTGCGTCTTCTCTTATCTGCTTCGATAATCTTGAACTTAACAGTCTTGCCGACCATATCCTCAAGAGAATCGTTTCTGCTGAACTTTGAAAGTGATGCCGGAACGAATACACGAATTCCGTTGTACTGAACATAAAGTCCCTTACCGTCGCCTACAACGCCTGTAACCTTACCTTCAACAACCTCATCGCTCTCGGGATCGATTGTTTCCCAAGCCTTAGCTGCGTCATAACGCTTTTTTGAAAGCATAACCGTACCTTCGGCATCGTTGGTTTTCATAATGATAAGGTCAAGCTTGTCGCCGATTTTAACTTCTTTTGTGATGTCGCAAGAGGGATCGTTGCTGAACTCGTTAGCAGGAACATAACCTGTATGCTTTCTTCCTACGATTTCAACCTCAACCTCAGACGGCGAAACGCCTACGACTACGCCTACAACTTTTTGGTCTGTGCTTTCATCTATATATTCTTCAAGCATAGCAGCAAAAGATGTATCTTCAGCCATTGTTGCCTCCTCCTTTACTGCATTTGTGCTGACATTTTGTTCTAATTTCTCGGTCATTGTTTTTAGTACCTCCTTAATTATACTGTCAGGAGTCGATGCTCCCGCAGTAACGCCGACTGACTTAAACCTTGAAAAATCGATGCCGTTCAATTCCTCATAAGTCTCAATCAGGTAAGTAGGGCAATTGGATTCACACACAGCCTTAAGCTTAGCCGTATTAGAACTTTGACGGCCGCCTATGATAATCATAGCATCGTTTTTAAGCGAAAGCTGAGTGGCTTCCTTTTGTCTTTCTTCTGTCGCATTACATATTGTATCAAAAATTATGGCGTTTGTATAGTAATTTTTAATTTTTTTTGCATATTTTTCAAAAGATTTTATCGAAAAAGTGGTTTGAGAGACAACTATTAGATGTTTTTCAACTAAATTCGGGTTGGAATTGATAATTTCGTCAAGCTCTTCCTCGGTATTGAACACAAAAGAAGGTCCCTTACAGTAGCTTCTGATACCTATTACCTCGGGGTGAGTCTTGTCGCCCGCTATAAAAGTTACTGTGTTTTCATCGGAATTTTCGCTGACTGTCTTATGAATTTTCAAAACAAACGGGCATGTAGCATCACAAAAATTCGGGGAAACGCTCTTTACCTCTTGCAAAAGGTCTTTTGTAATTCCGTGAGTTCTGACAACAATCACATCACCGCTTTTACATTCATCAGGATGCTCTATAATGCGGACTCCCCTCTTTTCAAAAGAAGAAATGACCTGTGGGTTATGAATAATCGGTCCTATCGTACAAACGCTTTTGCCCTCGTCAACCATTTTTTCAAGTAAATTTATCGCTCTGTTAACGCCGAAGCAAAAGCCTGCCGACTTGGCAAGTGTTATTTCTCGCAATGTCCTTCCTCCCAGAGTGCCGTAATTTCGCCCATAATACGCTTGGTGGCATCTTTAAGCTCCTTTGTATTGTGAGGCTCGTCGGTAAAGCCGAATTCTTCGTTTTTAATTACCTTACCGAAGCGAACAGTCAAGCGTGTACCTTTTTTGTACTCATCGCTTGTATAAATCGAAACGGGTAAAACGTCCGCACCTGTAACCTTAGCGATAAGAGCCGTTCCCGATTTACCTCTTGCAGGCTTGAAGTCCTTTGAACGTGTGCCCTCAGGAAAAACACCTAAAACATAGCCTTTTTTAACTACTTTTTCCGCATATTCAACAGCGGTTGTGTCGCCCTGTCCTCTTCTTATCGGGAAAGCGTTTAGGTGCTTTATGAAAATTCCGAGAGCCTCGTTTTCAAAAAGCTCTTCCTTTGCCATAAAGTGAATAGTACGCTTTACGCCTCTGCCTAAAACAATAGGGTCATTGCTGCTTTGATGGTTGCAGGCAATGATAAGTCCGCCGTCCTTCGGTATGTTTTCAAGTCCGACATAGGTAATCTTAAACTTAAAGCAATAAAGCTTTGCAACCCATCTCAATTCTTGATAAAGCTTATATTCCTTGACTTTATTAAAATCGAATTTCATCAAATTCTCTCCTTAATGATATTGACAATTATATTTTTAGCCTCATCAAAATTGTAATCTGAGGTATCGACAATAACGCTGTCCTCAGCAGGCTTCAACGGTGCAATTTCACGGTGAGAGTCCTGATAGTCTCTTTTATCCAAATCGGCAAGGACTTCTTCATAGGTGTCCTTTGCTCCCTTTTCTACAAGCTCCTTGTATCTTCTTTTCGCTCTTTCCTCTGCGGAAGCCGTAAGGAAGATTTTAATTTTAGCGTCGGGCAAAACAACCGTTCCTATATCCCTGCCGTCCATAAGGCAGTTATTTTTCTTTGCTATATCCCTTTGTAAATCGAACAAGAATGCTCTAACGCAAGGAATTGCCGACACGTCAGAAGCCGCCATAGATGCTTCGGGTGTTCTTATTTCGGTTGAAACATCTTCTCCGTTTAAGAAAACGTGCTGAACGTCGCCGACAAATTTTAATTCGACAACTATATCCTTAAGAGCCTTTTCAATATTTTCAGAATCCTTTGTGCCAATGCCGTTTCTTAACGCATAAACACCGACTGCACGGTAAAGGGCACCTGTATCGACATAAATAAAGCCGAGCTCCTTTGCCGCCGCACGTGAAATTGTACTTTTTCCTGCTCCTGCAGGGCCGTCAACAGCAACATTAACAACCATAGTATCTTCCTTTCTTATACGCTTTTTCCGGCAACGTGTCCGGTTGAAAACGCAATCTGCAAATTAAAGCCGCCCGTGTAAGCGTCAACGTCAATAACCTCGCCGGCAAAGTAAAGATTTTTGCAAAGCTTTGACTCCATCGTCTTTGGATTTATCTCCTTGCAATCGACTCCGCCCGAAGTGACAATCGCTTCATCGATTGAACAGAAATTGAGAACGGTGAGCTTCATATTTTTTATTGTTTTAACAAGGCTTTGACGCATTTCCTTTGTAACCTGATTACATTTTGTAGACGGTCTTATCCTTGAAAGTCTGATAACGGGATTTATAATAGCTCTCGGCAAGAGCATACCGAGTGAATTTGAAATTGCCTTGTTACAGTTATCGAGCAAATCCCTCTGTATTCTCTCATCAAGCTTTTGCTCGTCCAAAGCAGGCTTCATATCAATATATATTTCATATCTTCCGCTTTCCATATTTCTCATATGGGCACTTGCCGAAAGAATCATAGGTCCCGAAACGCCGAAGTGCGTAAACAGCATTTCTCCGAAATCGGAATAAATCTGTTTTTGAGTTTTAGTGTCAATTACTCTAATTGCACAGTTACGAAGCGAAAGGCCCATAGCCTCGCTGCAATATCCCTCACGGCAGGTCAACGCAACCAATGACGGTTTAATATCAACAATATTGTGTCCGACGCTTTTTGCAAGCGTATAGCCGTCGCCCGTTGAGCCCGTCCTCGGATAAGACTTACCGCCTGTTGCAATTATTATTTTATCGGCGTAGTATTTTTCGCCGTCGTCTGTAACAACACCTTTCGCTTCGCCGTTTTCCAAAATAAGTGCCGTTACTCTGCCCTGCTTACGCTTAACGCCGCTTTTCGTAATGTATTTATTAAGAGCGTCAACAATGTCAACTGCTCTGTCGCTCGCAGGAAAAACTCTGTTTCCTCTCTCAACCTTCAGTTCAACACCGAGGTTTTCAAAAAAGCTGCGTGTATCGCTCGTTGAAAAGTCCGAAAAAGCTCCGAATAAAAATCTGCCGTTTTGCGGAACATTTGAAATAAGTGCCTGAATATCCGTTTCGGCATTTGTAACGTTACATCTGCCCTTTCCTGTAATTAAAACCTTACGGGCGATTTTATCGTTTCTCTCAATTAAAATAACTTCATTTCCATTTTCGGCAGCCGTTCCCGCAGCCATACAGCCTGCTGCTCCTGCTCCCACTACAATAACCTTACTCATCGCCGTCATTTTCTTCCTTTTCGTAAACCTGATATTTATCCCATACGCTTTCAAGCTCGTTGAAGTTTTTATAAGCCTCGTTTTTACGGCTCAAGGTAACGCTTGCAATCAAAGCATTTATAAGGCTAAGCGGTGCGGCAAGTGAATCAACAACCGAAGCCATATTACTTTTTGCAACAAGAAGATGGTCGCCGAAAGGCGCAATGGGAGAATTTTCGGTATCGGTAATTGAAATAACCGTCGCTTTTCTGTCTGAAATAAACCTCAAAGCGTTTACAGCCTGCTTTGAATATCTCGGAAAGCTGATAGCGATACAAACATCCTCCTCACTTATTCTGAACACCTGCTCAAACATCTCCGAAGCGCTCGAAGAATCAACAAGTATAACGCTGTCAAACAAAAGATTGAAATAAAATGCAAGGAAATATGCAAGTGCAGCCGATGAACGAACGCCTAAAATATAAATCTTTTTAGCGTTGTTTATAGCCTTTACGGCATTGTCAAAAGCCTCTTTAGACACCGTTTCCGCAGTCTGACGGATAAGGTTAATATCGTCGTTGAGCACGGTGCTGATTATATCGTTATTGCCGATTAAGCTTTGAGAAACCTCCATTCGCTGAACGGTGGTAAGCTTCGTTTTTATCATTTGCTGAAGCTCTTTTTGCATTTCGGGATAGCCCTTAAAGCCAAGCTCACTTGCAAAACGAACAACAGTTGATTCGCTGACGTCGACTTTTTCACCGAGTGCGGCAGCAGTCATAAAAGCCGCTTTGTCATAATTCGTTATGATGAAATCGGCTATTTTCCTATGACTTTTTGAGTATTTTATGCTTTTGTCCTCAAGCCTTGACAATAAATTGTTTTTCATAAATACTGTTTTTCCCTCTTCATCTGAATATCTTGAATATTATAATTGAAATTAATTGATTTTGCAAGAATTCCTGCAAATTATTTTATTTTTTGAGGCATATATCTCATTTCCGCACCGCAAGGCTCGGTTTTTGAAAGTGAAAGTGAAAAAATATCCGTAGCCTCACATTCTTTTTTGAAAACGCAATCCGCAATTTCATCTTTCAATGCCGCTACATCCGAGTAAGAAGCTATAAACGGTAATTTTGCATTTTTAACGCATTTCCCGAGTGCTTCGGAAGCGTTTGTGTTAAAACCCAAAAGCCTTATATACGGCGCTTTAATGCTTATAATATCTTTAGTTATCCCAAACGCAGAGGCTAACACGGCACGGCGAATTCTCGAATGTGTATATCTTTTCGTTTTAGCCGCATCAAATATTCCGTCAAGTGTTGTTTCGGTTGAAATTGCAGCCTTAACACGGTTTTCAAGTCCCTCGGACATATAAGCTGTTTTTTCATCAATGCAATCTTTTTTTGAACGCAATAAAGAAAGTGCCGCAAGCTCATACTTATTCTTATCAATTACTCTGCCGGCATCTGCTGCGGGCTTATATATTTCCCATGTATTTTCAGGAATAAAGCGTGAAATATCGTCTTTTTCGCAAATCATTTTTCTCAAAAGCGTAGCCGAAGCAAAGCTTTCGTTATCATCAAGTGAGTTATAGCCTGCACCCTCTCTTTTTACGGTAACAGGCTTTATTTTATATCCGTTTTTATTTAACGCCTTGATATATTCAACGGCAAGTATATCGTTTGGCAAAGAAATGCACGTTCCGTCAGTAAAATCCCTGACAGCCATTTCTCTTGCTGTCGGGTAGCTGACGCCCTTTTCAAGATACTGCTTTATTTTCTCGTCAAAATCTGGATTTGCGATTATCTCGGCAGCTTTTTTGAGCGTGCTTATATCTCCGCACTCACTTCCGAACGCCAAAGTATCACAACCGAAGCTTTCCAATATACGAACAGCATTTTCGCAGAAAAATTCGGCACTTGCGGTAGCGTAAATAAACGGCAATTCAAGTACAATATCAGCACCGTTTTTCAAAGCCGCTTCAACTCTTATGTCCTTTGGAAATATAGCAGGCTCCCCTCTTTGTACAAAGCTTCCGCTCATCACGCAAACAAGCGTGTCGCCGTCCTTTTTTACCGAATCGATTAAATGCTTATGACCGCAGTGGAAAGGGTTAAATTCACAAACAATTCCGATTATACTCATTTATTATTTTCCACTCCTTTATAAGCTTTTCTAATGAATAAGCCGCATTTGCAGGGCTTGTTGACGGCAAAGAAATTATATCAAAGCCTGTGTTCTTTTTTATATACTTATTATATAAGCTCTGTGCGGTCTTACCGTTTGCGTATATTTTTTTGATATCGGCAACCGATAATATTTCCGATAAATCATTCGGTATAACGCTTTTTATTGTGCTGTCAGCCGAGCCTGTTATTTCACAAGACTTTATGACGTCCCACACGGCGATTTTATTGCTTAAAAGCATATTTTTCTTTTCCTCGACAGTTTTCGGAACGGGACAGGAATACACCGATGCCACTACCCTCCAAAATCTGTTTTGAGGATGCGCATAGTAAAAATTGTTTTCTCTCGATTTAACAGACGGGAAAGAGCCGAGCACAAGTATTTCCGAGTTTTTGTCGAAAATCGGCTCAAAGGTATGAGTAAATATTTCCCCCATTCCGTCATCTCCTGTCAAAATTTGCTTTTTAACTTGAAAAATTATATTGATAAGTATATAATATTTAAGGACAAATTTCAACCGATAACTCGGAGGAGGAAAATAATGAAAATTCTTGTTATTAACGCAGGAAGCTCATCTCTTAAATATCAACTTATTGATATGGAGCATGAAACCCTGCTTGCGAAAGGTATTTGTGAACAAATCGGCGACGCTAACGCAACCTTTACTCATAAGGTACCCGATTGTCCCGAAAAGACAATCAAGAGCGAGCCTCATCTTATGGCTGACCACAGCGAAGCAATTCAGCTTGTATTAAATACTCTTGTTGACGCAGAGTACGGCGTTATCAAATCGATGGACGAAATCGGTGCGGTAGGTCACAGAGTTCTCCACGGTGCTGAAAAGTTCTCGGCTTCTGTTCTTGTAACCGAAGAAATGAAAGAAACCGTTAAAGAGTGCTTCAAATTCGGTCCGCTTCACAACCCTGCAAACCTTAAAGGTATCGAGGCTTGCGAAAAGATTATGAACGTTCCGCAGGTAGCTGTTTTTGACACAGGCTTCCATCAGACAATGCCCGACTATGCATATATGTATGCTCTCCCCTATGAGTTTTACGAAAAGGACGGCATCAGAAAATACGGCTTCCACGGTACATCACACAGATACGTTTCAGGCAGATGCATCGAGCTTCTCGGCGGCAAGGCTGAGGGTACAAAAATCGTAACCTGCCATCTTGGTAACGGCTCATCAATTTCGGCAGTTAAAGACGGTAAGTGCTTTGATACAACAATGGGTCTTACTCCTCTTGAGGGTATAATAATGGGTACTCGTTGCGGTTCAATCGACCCTGCAATCATTCCCGTAATTATGAAGTCTCACAACCTCACACCCGATGAGGTTGACCATCTTATGAACAAAAAAAGCGGTATGCTCGGTCTTGCGGGTACAAGCGATAACCGTACAATAGAGCAGATGTCAAAAGACGGCGACAAAAAGGCTCAGCTCGTTGAAAATATGCTTTGCCATCAGCTTACAAAGTATATCGGCGGTTTTGCGGCTGCTATGGGCGGCGTTGACGCTATCGTATTCACAGGCGGTATCGGAGAAAACAATCCGCATTACAGATCAAGAGTTGCTGAAAAAATCAAGTTCCTCGGAACCGAAATCGACGAAGAAAAGAACAGCATCAGAGGCGAAGAGGTTGAAATCTCCGTTCCCGGCTCAAAGGTTAAGATGTTTGTTATTCCGACTAACGAAGAGCTTGTTATCGCAAGAGACACTCTTGAAATCGTAAATAACCTTTAATCATTAAGCACTAAACTCCTGTATGCCTTTGCGCTGCGGGAGTTTTTTGAAAATAAGGAAAGGAATGAACGTTATGAAAGAAAACAGAAAGCTGCTTAAAGAAGTTTTACAGGAAATTCGCCACGATATGACTGACGAAGAGGTTTTGAATTTACTTGCAGACAGTAAAATTTCCGTTAATCCGAACAAGAAAAAAGAAAAATACACTCTCGGACAGCGTGCTGCGGATGCCATAGCGAAATTTGCAGGAAGCTGGGCATTTATCTTTTCTTTTGTTGCCGTGCTTGTACTGTGGATGGTTATAAACGTAATCCTTGCGGCAAAAGCGTTCGACCCTTATCCGTTTATTTTGCTTAATTTGGTTTTGTCCTGCGTTGCGGCAATACAGGCACCGCTTATTATGATGAGCCAAAACAGGCAGGAGGAAATTGACCGCCGCCGTGCCGAAAACGATTACAAGGTAAATCTTAAAACCGAAATAATGATTGAGGACCTTTACGATAAAGTAAATGCAATTCTTGCAAAGCAAAAAGCACTTGAAAAGAAATTGGATGCCGAAAAAAGCGAAAATAATAATAAAGACACCGAAAGCAAATGAAAAAAGCCACTCAATGAGTGGCTTTTTTACTGCGCTTATCTGATTTTAATTGTTACAATTTCAAACGGCTTTAGAGTTATCGGAATTGAGTTTTCTTTTGCTGATATAACCTTCAAATCATTTTCAAGCATATCGCAAAGGGTTACAGACTCGAAGTCGAAGCCCGTTTTAAGCACGGTGCTTGTACGTCTGTTGAAGCTCTCATACATTCTGACAATGATTCCGTCTCCGTTTTCAGCTTTCTTAATTGTTTCAATAACAACATTTTCATCCTTTACAGAAACAAGCGAATAGCTGTCGGCGAGCTTACCCGAACGCTTATCAATCTTCATAGCGGTCATTGGATTATTAAGCTCATAGGCTGTTTTGATTGTTCCTGCCTCACGGTAATCCCCTGCGTGCGGATAAAGCGAATAAGTAAAATAATGCTCGCATTTATCGGCTGTCGGATCGGGATAAGTACCGCTTTTAAGCAATGTTAATGTCATAACACCATCGTGAACAGAATGACCGTACTTGCAATCATTTATAAGACTGACGCCGTATCCGTACTCTGAAATATCGGAATATTTATGAGCACAAACCTCAAAGCGTGCGCTGTCCCAGCTTGTGTTATAGTGCGTGGGTCTTTCGACAGAGCCAAATTGAATATCGTACGTCGCCTTGTCGGTATTGACGTCAACGGGGAACGCTGTTTTCAACAGAATATGTGACTCTTTCCAGTCAATATACGTTTCAAAATCAATGCGGTCAAGGTCATCATAAAGCCATATTTTTTGCTTTAAGGTGCTGTTTAAGAATGTCTTTTCAATTTCAAGACCTGCTCTTGCACCGTCTCTTATAGGCTTTATCGACTTAACATTGTTGACTTCCCACGATTTATCGGTATAGTAATTGCTGATTTCCCAGTTGTCGTAGTCTCTCGGCAAATCCTCATAAGCGGTAATAACATTACCACGCTCATTATTTTTAAGCACTTGACGCATATTGCGCTTATCAAGGATTTCGGAAAGAGTACCGTTCTCATCAACAGTAATACGGAAAAATTTATTTTCGATTTTGTTGTCGGTTATTTTAACGTCAGCTTTAATTTCAGGCATTGTTATAACCTTATAGCCCTTTGCGGGAATGTCATTAACGCAATATGTAACGCCGTCAATTTTAACAGCACCGTCGCCGGTAAACGAATTAGGATTGAAAACCAAAATTCCGCCGTCGGTATTGATATTGTCGGCAATGTCGCTATATGCTTTTGAAGCGATTTCCCTACCCGAAAGCTTTAGCTGCTCATACTGCTTTGACGAAACCTCATATACCTCTTTTATCGAAGAACCGGGTATAATATCGTGGAACTGATTGAGAAGTATTGTCTCCCATCCGTCGTGAAGTGCTTTTTTCGGATATTCCGAGCCGTTAAGCTTTTCGTTCATAACGGCAAGAGTTTCTGCCTTTTCATAAAGAAATTCGCACTTACGGTTATTCCTCTTGTTTTTCGCCTGTGAAGTATATGTGCCACGATGATATTCAAGATACAGCTCGCCCTGCCAAACAGGAGTTTTCGGGTTTTCTTCTGCTCTCTTTTTAACCCGTTCAAGCATCGAGCCTGCAAACTCCATTTTTGCAACGGGCACGCCCGAAATACCTTTTTTGAGAATATCGTAATATTCAAGGTCTTTTCTTACAGGTCCGCCGCCGCCGTCGCCAAAGCCAAAGGTAATCATAATATCATTGTTTATATTCTTTTGCTGATAACGGTCATATCCGCCTTGAAGCTGACTCGGATTGAGCTTTGCATTATATGTGCAATTTGTCGCTGTCGGCACTCCCCTATGCTTGTCCTGTGCAGTCATAAAATAAGCAAAAATATCCGTACCGTCTATGCCCTTCCACCAAAAAGTATCATAAGGCATACGGTTTGACTCATTCCAACCGATTTTTGAGGTTACGAATTTGTCAACACCGCTTTTCATAAGTATCTGAGGCAATGCGGCTGAATATCCGAACACGTCGGGAAGCCACAAGACCTTTGAGTCAACGCCGAATTCTTCTTTGAAGAAGCTCTTTCCGTAAAGCACCTGTCTTACAAGGCTTTCTCCCGAGGAGAGATTGCAATCGGCTTCGACCCACATTGCGCCCTCGACCTCCCAACGTCCTGCCTTAATCATTTCCTTGACCTCGGCATAAAGCTCGGGACTTTCTTCTTTTAGGTACTTATAAAGCTGTGCCTGACTTGACATAAATTTGTACTCGGGGTACTTTTTCATTAAGGCGAGTACAGTTGAAAACGAACGCTGTACCTTTTCCCTTGTCTGTGCAAGCGTCCAAAGCCAAGCAACGTCAATATGCGTATGACCGATACAAATTGCATTGACATCTTCCGGTGTGCATTTTTTGAAAAACTCTTCATCAATATACTTTTGTGCCGCTTTTACGGAATTGTTAAATTCCGCACTTCCGACCACACGCATATCAAGAAGATTTACCGTATTCAAAATGTGCTTTTCTATATCAATATATGTTTTTTCATCGGGATTGAGATATTCCGTAACCTCAAACGGAACTTTAAGACTGTAATAAAGCTTTCTTGCTTCCTCGTTATAAACAACAAGCTTTGCGTCAAGGTCAAGCCAACCGTCGCCGTTCATACCCGTGTACGCATATATGTAAAGTTCATAGCTTTCTTCGGCATTATCGAGAAAAATTTCCCTATGATTCATATCAAGCCCTTGAACAAGAGCGCCGTTAAGGTAAACTATAAACTGCGGATTTATTGCGTCCCAGCTTTGATTATAGGCGTCGGTTGAGATTACAAGCTCAACGTTTTTGCCTCTATATTGCTCGGGAATGATAAGTTTTTTATAAAACCAAGCGTGCTCATCCTGCTTGCCTCCCCAACGACCGATTTTATCGTATTCGACAAAGCTGTCGTCAATTTCAGGCAAGGTATTATCGGACTTGTATCCGCATTTTTTATAAAGGAAGCCGTCAACACGCTCCTGTGAGACTGTCATAAATTTTTGAAACGTGTCAAAAAACACTTTCATTCTGTCTTCGTAAAAATCAGTCATAGGCTTTATCTCCATCCTTAAATATATCGGAAATCAAATAGAAAGAACCGCACACTAAAACGAACTGCGAATTTTCTACCGCTTTATGATAAGCGATTTTCGGATTAATTTCAATACTTATTTTATCAATATATTTTTTTGAGTATTCGGAGAGCCTTTCGGGCGACTCCGAGCGTGGGTTATCGGGCTTCGTAAATATAACACGCTTGCAATAAGGCAATACATTTGAAAGATATTTTTCGCAATCCTTATCCGCCATCATTCCGATTACAGCGGTTATTTCCTTATCTGAATACTCACTCTTCAAAACGCTTGACAACGCCCTTGAGCACTCCTCATTATGTCCGCCGTCAATCAAAACATTATCGCCTATTTGCTCCATTCTGCCGTGCATAACCGTATGTTTTAATGAGTATACAATATCCTCGTATTCAACTTTTTCGATTTTATTAAGAGCCTCGATAACGCCGATTGCATTTTCAACCTGATGCCGTCCGTCAAGCGCAACAAAATACCTCTTATCCTTGTAAACAAAATCCGTACCGTTTTTGCCTTCTGAAAGTATTTCGACATTATCAAAATCGGCGACGGTCAAATTTGCATTTTTCTCTTTTACTGTCTTTTCTATGACCGTCAATGCCTCGTTGTCTTGAAGCGAGGTTGTAACAACGGATGTTCCGTCTTTTATAATTCCGCACTTTTCAAAGGCGATTTTCTCGATAGTGTCGCCCAAAATATTCATATGATCCTTTGAAATTGAGGTTATTACCGCCACCTCGGGCTTTTTAATTACGTTTGTTGCGTCAAACCGTCCGCCCAAACCTACTTCCATAACCGCATAATCGCATTTTTGTTCGCTGAAATATAGCAAAGCGACAGCTGTTATAGCTTCGAATTCCGTTATAACAAGCCCGTTTTCGGAAAGCTCGTCAATAATCGGCTTTACTCTTGAAACAACACGTGCTAGCTCTTGCTTTGGAATATTTTTGTCGTTTATTCTTATTCTTTCGCAAAAATCAAAAACATAAGGCGAAGTGAAAAGTCCCGTTTTATAATTTGCGCTTATCAAAGCGTTTGAAATCATCGTCGAGGTCGAGCCTTTTCCGTTCGTTCCCGCAATATGTATAAATTTCAAATTATCCTGTGGATTTTCAAGCTTTTCAAGCAATACGTTCAATCTTTCAAGTCCCGGCTTAATGCCGAAAACCAAAAGCGAATGGATATAATCCACCGCCTGCTTATATGTCATAAAATCATCTCCGAAAAAAGTATAACATAACAATTAAAAATATTAAAGATTTTTATTTACAATCTCTTTTTCAGGGTGTAAACTGAAATTAAATAACAAACGGAGGGTTGTGCAATGACAGAAAGAAAATTAACAGGTAAGCGTAAGCTCGGCTACTGCTCGGGTGTAATTACAGAATCCTTGCTCTATAATATGTTCTGTACATATTATCTTGTATTCCTAACTGACATTATTCATATGAAGCCCGTATTAGCAGGTACGGTAAGCTTTATTTCGATTTGCTGGGATGCAATAACCGACCCGATTATCGGTGCATATGCTGACCAAAACGGCGCAGACAAAAGAAAATATATGGCAAAATCGCTGTTTCCGTTAGTTTTGCTGTTTATTGCCGCTTTCTTTAATATCGGTACGGATAACAGCGTTATTCAGTTCATTTATTATACCGCAATCGCCATGCTTTTCTGGCTTGCTTATACAATATATACAATTCCGTATTATGCAATTGTTGCTGAAATCACGCAGGACTATGACGAACGAACGGAAATCAGAAGTACAAGCTCACTTATCAATACTGCGGCAATCTTTCTCGGAAACGCCTTGCCTGCCGTCGTACCGTCGCTTTTCGCAGGCGTTGTAATTTCCGGAAAGCATATCGGCGAGTCGCTCGGTTGGGAAATAACTGCGATTATAATGTGCGTACTTTCGCTTATGTTCGGTATCTTTACGGTTAAGTCACTCAAGGGAGTTAAGCTCATTAAGGCAGAAGCTGAAAATGTCACGGGCGAAAGAAAGAAAATCAAAGCAATATTTGCAGAAATGCTTGAAGTGCTTAAAATCAAGCCTTTTAAGTGGTTTGCAATGTTTATAGTTTTCTTCCTTATTGCCTCATCAATGATACAATCGTCATTTGAATATATGATTAAGGATTGTGTCGGCGCAGACCCCGAAATATATATGGTTGTGGTTATTGTCGAATTGGTTGTCGTAATGGCAGCGTTTATTCCGATAGTTACAAAGGTTGCAGAGAAAAAAGACAGAAGATTTTCAAGCCTTGTATTTATGTCGATAATGTGCGTCGGTCTTATCGGCTGTAAAATTGCAGGTGTTAAGTCTATTGCGGTTGTGCTTATAATCACGTTCTTTATGGCTGTCGGTATGGCTAATTTCTGGACTGTATTTTACTCAATCGCCTATGACCTTGTTGAGGTAGACGAGTTCGCATACGGCTCACGTCGAGAAAGCGTAATAACCGCCTTACCGCAATTTTTCCAAAAATTCGGTTCGGCAATCGGTGTTTGGACGGTAGGCTTTGTGCTTCAGCTTGCAGGCTATAACAAGGCAAACTCCGTACAGCCTGCAACCGTTGCAAAGGGAATTGAAAACAACGTAACGATTCTACCTGCGGCGTTTCTTGTGCTTTCGATAATCGGCGTTTATCTCTACCCCGTCACAAAAGATAAATTCTCAAAGCTTAAAGATGAGCTTGAAAAGAAAAAAGCCGGTCAAGAATACTCAACCGACGGTCTTGAAAAATTGGTGTAAACGAACATATATAAAAACAAGCTTCCAAAAGGAAGCTTGTTTTTTATATTTTTGATGTAAATTAAAGAATATTTTTTTTGCTCATATTTTCAAGCATTTGAGCCATTTCAGCCCTGGTGGCATTTCCGGTAGAATTGAGATAGCCTGCTCCGCCGATTATTTTGTTTTCTGCTGCCCAAGCAACAGATGTTTTTGCCCACGGGCTTGTATTTCCGCCATCAGGATAGCGAGCAATGATTGCATCAACATCACCGGACACCTCACCATTCAAATATCTGCAAAAGATTATGCAAATCTGTTCTCTCGAAATAGGTGTACCAACGCCGAAATAATCACTTGAATAGCCGTTTACAACGCCCTCGGCTCTTGCCCAAGCAACTGCAGCCGAATAATAAGCATTTCTCGGAACATCAGAAAAGCCACCGTTCTTACCTACATATGCAGAGAGGTCAGCGCCGGCAATTCTTGCAAGAATTACAACAAAATCCTGTCTCTGAATATTGTTTACAGGTCCGAAGCTTCCGTCCGAATAACCCGTAATATAACCTTTTTGTGCAACTGATTTAACAGCCGGATAATACCAAGTCTCATATAAGGCATCAGGGAAAATCGTTTTGTGGTGTAACGCAAACGAAGATGATAAATCTTCATTATTCGGGCCTAAAACCTTATCGCTGAAGAATTCCAAAATCAAATCTGTCGGAACAGTCGATAAAACCTTAAATTTAACGGTAAAAATCACTTTGTTTTCAAAATTGGTATCTCCGCCGCTTGCCCAAGTAAAGTTGACCATACCCGGATTAGAGTAATCAACAGTATTGATTGAGCTTGCGCTCACTACCTGATAGATATCCGCATCATATTTAAGTCTTACACCGAGTCCTGAAATTTTGTTTGCGTTTATAACAACCTTCGCTGTTGCTATTTCGCCAACCTTGTAGCTTGATTTATCCATTACAACAGATATTGAATTATCCGCCGCAAATGAGTTCAAGCCCATGGCAAACAAAGATGTAAACACCATCAATGCAGCCAAAAACAAAGATAAAGTCTTTTTCATCACAACATCTCCTAAGTAAATATGTTGTAATTATATCATTTATCCGCATTGACTGCAAGAGAAAATATAAGTGAAAATAATGTTTACATTTTTGTTAATGTTCTTTCAAGCTTATCTCCCTTTTGCTCCGCAAAACATGGACAATGCAGGTTCAAGTCCTGCTGAAAATTCAAAAAGCAAAAATCGCAGCTAAAAACACATTCAAAAAACTAACAATAACAGCCCGAAACAGAGTGGTAGCGAAACAAAGGCGTTGTGAGGGCGTTTACAACCGAACAGGCGACTTGAGCGTGACCTGTTTCGGAAAGGAGAAACGACGGCGTGAGTGAGGGATGGATTTTTCAATAAAAAAAGCCGTCACGAACGATACAAAGTCCGTGACGACGTGGTCGAGATGACAGGACCTGACAAGGCAAGCCTTGTCAGTCTTTTCTTCAATTATATGTCCGTTTTGCTTCGCAAAACATGGACTATGCAGGTTCAAGTCCTGTCGGAATTTCATAGCAAAATTAAAAGACCGTCAATGACGGTCTTTTAATTCTGGTCGAGATGACAGGACTTGAACCTGCGGCCTCTGCGTCCCGAACGCAGCGCTCTACCAAACTGAGCCACATCTCGATAACGTATGTTTTTTTAACGCTCGAATATTATAATATAAAAAGATAATAAAATCAAGTATAAATTTATATTTTTTCAAAACTGATAAAATTTATACTAAATACGCTTAAAAAGATGCTGTTGAGACTTGATTTTTGGAAAAAAATAGAATATATTTATTTATATTATTTTTTGGGAGGCAAAGAAATGAAAGAAGAAAACAGAGAGTATGGTCAAGTCGCTTTTGACGTAGTTGAACACGCTTCTAAAAAAATCGGTTCTCGTCTTCCCGGTTCTGAGGGCGAACGAAAATTCCACAACTATATGTGCGGAAAGCTTGAAGAAATCGGAATTACACCCGTAAAAGAAGAATTTGCGGTTTCTCCACGTTCAAGCATCGGCGGATTAAGCTATGCGGGATATTTTGGAATGATTATGAGTGCACTTACATATTTTGCGCTTCATAACTATTACCTTTGGTTTGCAATGGCATTCGCAGGCATTATATTCGTATTTTGGCTTGTTTCAAGCTGTTTCTTTTACAGAAAATGGTTTGATATGTTCTTCCCGCAGAAAATTTCAATGAACTCCTACGGTGAGCTTCTTCCCGAGGACGGAAAATACGATTACACAATCGTTCTTTCGGGTCATACGGACACAAGCTGGACCTGGAGACATTCTGAAAACACATATAAACACAGAAACAATCCTGTTTTAGGCCTTATTACAGTTTACGGCAAGGTTGGCTTCGGTGCAATCTGCGTATTCTTAAATGTCGGTATTGCTATAGCAATGGCTTTAATTTACGGCGCAATGATTATTTCCACCTCGTGCGGCGTTGACGCTTCCGGTTATTCTTTCACATCCGAGTTGGCTGCGAATATGTACGAATGGGCATTTAACATAACATCAAGTGCTTCGTTTAAGGCATTTACGAATATTGTGCTTCTCATTCTCCCCATCATAACAGGAATAGGCAGCGCATTTGTTTCCATGTGGGGCGATGCTCACGAGGAAAACGCTTCAAGAGGCGCTATGGACAACGCAACAGGTATCGGCTTGAGCTACGCTGTTATTAAATACTTCAAGGATCATCCCGAAAAGATGCCCAAAAACTGCCGTATTATCGATTATAACTGCGGTGCTGAGGAAGCAGGTCTTCGTGGCTCTATGGCATTTACAGCGGAGCACAAGGACGACGGTATGCTTGAAAACTGTTGGAACCTCAATATCGACTCCGTTGCCGACAAGGATTACTTCGAGGTTGTTATTAAAGACGATTGGCAGGGCTGCCGTTTCGACAAGGACCTTGAAAAAATGTTCAAGGATACATTTGCAGAGCTTGGCATTGAGTCAAAAACAAACGGTTGTATTCACAATCCCGTTGGCGGCTGCGACTCAACTCCTATGACAAGAGCAGGCGTAAAATCCGTTACATTTGCCGCACAGAATCCTATGCTCACTTATTATTATCACACATGGAGAGATGTGCCCGAGCGTTTTGAGGCTGAAACCGTATCAACAGGCTTTGATGTACTTCTCGGCGTTATTGATAAGATTGATAAATTCCAGCAGGAAAACGGCTTTAACGGCGTAAACCACTAATTATAACATATATTAAGGGCGAAAAGCATTCCTTTTCGCCCTTGTTTTTTACTGCTCAAAATGGTATAATTTATTCAAAGTGAGGTAATAAATTATGATGATAAACGGACACGATATTCCCGAAATTGCTTTTTTTGAAAACAAGAACGTTTTTACAGGCAGCGAGGGCGAAAATTTCAGATACAGACTTGCCAATTCCGACGGCAAGCTCCAAGTCAGCGTATGGTATGAGGATATATGCTTTGAATTAAGCAAAAATCCCGAAAGCGAGTTCTTTGACTTGAGCAATGACGCTTTACCGAGTGCGGTCGATTGGATTTTCAGCCGCAAAAAATAACAGTAATTATAAATGCCGATACAGCCATCAAAGCTTACATCGGCATTTGTTTTATATATTTTCATCAAGAAAATCAATTGCTTTATCAATCCAGCCCTCAGCCTGCTTACCCTCAGCAAGACCGATACCGTGACCGCCCTTGTCAAAATAGAGAAACTCATTCTTGACATTGTTCGCATTGAGTGCTTCTTCGAGCAATTCGCTGTTTTCAACAGGCACGGACAAATCATCCCTGTTGTGCCAACAAAACGTCGGCGGATAATCGGGAGTTATGTGCATATAGACAGATGCTGCATTTCTCTCTGCTTTTCCAGTGAGCATACCAAGGAAAATACGCCTTGACACCTTATGTGTCAATTCTCCCATTGTAATAACGGGATATGTCAACAAAAGCACCTTCGGTTTGAGTGAATAATCTTTATTCTCATATTCACATTCAAACCTCTCATATTGAGTAGCAAAAAACGAACACAAATGACCGCCTGCCGAGCTTCCCATTAAGGCTATTCTGTCGGCGTCAATTTCAAATTCTTCCGCTTTCGATTTAATAAACTGCATTGCCCTTGCAACATCCTTTAACGGATAAGGGAACCTGCCGTTTCCGCTGCCGACGCTGTAAAACAAAACAAAAGCGTTATATCCCCTCTCGTTAAGCTTTTGGGCATATGGCTTACCTTCGTTTGAATCGGAAACAAATTTATATGCACCGCCGGGGCAAATCAACACGGTAGGTGCGTTGTTTCCGACAATATAACTTTCGAGAACGACCTTTTTTCTCTGCGGTCGCTCCTTTATTTCTTTTTTTGTGTAAAGCTGATATGTCATTGTCATCACCGTCAATTTCAAATTAAATATATTTTATCAAAATTTGCATTTATTGTAAATATGGATTATAATAATATGCCGTTGCGAATTGTTTTAATAAAACAGTTGCATAAAGCGTTATTTTTTTATATAATACTAAAGTTAAATACTTATTAAAAAGGAAAAGGTATATTTATGCTTCAATTTGAAGAATTAAGATTAAGACTTTTAGGACACGAGGATGCTCTTAAGGACCTTGCAGACGCACTCGGTCTTGAAAAAATGAAAAAAGAGATAGAAGAGCTTGACGCTAAAACCGCAGAAAACGGATTTTGGGACGATATTAAAGGCTCGCAGGTTGTTTTGAAACGCCAAAGTTCTCTTAAAAACAAGGTAAACGCTTACGAAAAATTAAAGCAGGATTATGATGACGCTCTTGTTATGATTGAGCTTGCAAATGAGGAAGAGGACGAAAGCCTTGTTAAAGAGTGTGAAGAGAGCGTTCAAAAAATCGAAAACGACCTTGAATCAATGACTCTTTCTACACTTCTAAGCGGAGAATATGACTCGAAAAACGCAATTCTTACATTCCACGCAGGTTCGGGCGGAACAGAGGCTCAGGATTGGGCGCAAATGCTTTTCCGTATGTACTGCCGTTGGGGCGAAAGACACGGCTACAAGGTTACAACACTTGATTATCTTGACGGCGAAGAAGCAGGTCTTAAATCAGCAAGTATTCTTATTGAGGGCGAAAACGCCTACGGTTATATGAAGAGCGAAACAGGTGTCCACAGACTTGTTCGTGTCTCTCCGTTTGACTCAGAGGGCAGACGTCACACTTCCTTTGCTTCTATTGAGGTTATGCCTGAAATAGACGACACTATTGAAGTTGATATTGCTCCCGAAGATATTAAAATGGACGTTTACCGTTCTTCGGGCGCAGGCGGACAGAAAGTTAACAAGACATCCTCCGCAGTTCGTCTTACTCATATTCCGACAGGCATCGTTGTTGCGTGTCAGGTTGAAAGAAGCCAGCACCAAAACCGTGAGGTTGCAATGACAATGCTCAAGTCAAAGCTCATTGAAATAAAAGAACGTGAGCACCTTGATAAGATTTCCGATATTAAGGGTGAGCAAAAGGAAATCGGTTGGGGAAGTCAGATTAGGTCATACGTATTTATGCCCTATCAGCTTGTTAAGGACAACAGAACAAACTTTGAAATGGGCAATATCGCAAATGTAATGGACGGAGATATTGACGGCTTTATCAATGCTTACTTAAAGCAGGAATCGCAGAAAAATCTTCAAAAATAAAATACGGGCATAAAAAATCCGTGAGTGAGAGCTTTCTCATTCACGGATTAGTTTTTTGTCAAATCTTAAAGCATTTTTGGAGAGCTTTGTATTCACCAAGCACAAGTAATGTAATTTGATCGGTCAAAAGCGTATCGGGAGAAACAGATGCGTCGAGCTTTCCGTTCTGTCTGAACGCCATAATATTTATGTTGTACTTTTTACGAATATCAATCTGTCCGACTGTTTTGCCTATCCACGCAAGCGGTACTTCAACCTCGAATATACCGTATTCGTCATCAAGCTCTACATAATCAAGCAAATGGTCAGCAGAATAGCGAATAGCTGCCCATTTTGCAACCTGCTTTTCGGGATACACTACTTCGTCCGCACCGTTTCTTAACAGGAATTTTTCCTGAACGTCACGCTTTGCCATTGAAACAACGTAGCTTGCGCCAAGTTCCTTCAAAAGAGAAGTGGTTTCAAGTGAGGTTTGAAAATTTTCGCTTATTGTAACCATACAAACATCATAATTTCCGACACCGAGAGACTTCAAAAACTCTGCATTTGTACTGTCGCCGATTTGAGCGTTAGTGACAATAGGCAATATTTCATTGACCTTTTCCTCGTTTATGTCAACCGCCATTACCTCATGACCCAAATCTGCAAGTTCCTCGGCTACATGCTTTCCGAAATGGCTTAAACCGATAAGTAAAATGTTTTTCATATAATTATCTCCTTATCCTACCGTAATTTTTTCCTGCGGCAGCTTAGATTTAACGTGTTGTTTATTTGAAAATGCGGCATATATAAGCGTTAAACCGCCTACCCTGCCAAAATACATCAGTCCCATTAAAATCGCTCTTGAAAAAAGACTGAGAGACGGCGTAATTCCGAGAGTTAAGCCGACAGTACCGATTGCCGAAGCCGTTTCAAAAAGGCAAACGGAAAGCGGAAGCTTTTCAACCACGCTGATCGCAACACCCGATACGAAAAACAGGCTTGTATACATAGTCACAATCGTTGCAACGGTTTTAATAACGCTGTCCTCAATTCTTCTTCTGAAAAATCCGATGTTATCACGCTGCAAAAATGTTGCGGCTGCGGTTGCAAACAAAACGGCAATCGTCGTCGTTTTCATACCGCCTGCGGTTGAGCCGGGAGAGCCGCCCACAAGCATAAGCATTGTCATTATCGCTCTTGACGAGCTACTCATTTCTAAAAGATTTGCCGTATTAAAGCCTGCCGTTCTCGTTGTCACAGACTGAAACAGCGAATAAAATATACGCTCGGATATTTTAGCGTCGGAAAAGTCCGCAAAGAAAAAGAAAATTGCGGGGATAAACACAAGCAAGGCGGATGTTACTAACACAACCTTACTTTGCATACGGTAACGCTTTATGTGAAAACGCTTTGTGCAAATATCGTCCCATGTCAGGAAGCCTATTCCGCCTATTGTAATCAAAAGCATAACGGTTATATTAACAAACGGATTTGCGGCATAATCGGTCAAGGAAGCAAATTTATTGCTTTCTGTTCCCAAAACGTCAAAGCCTGCGTTACAAAACGCCGAAATCGAGTGAAAGAACGAATACCATATTCCTTTAAGTCCGAAGTCCTTGCAAAAAGCAGGCATCATTAAAAGAGCACCTGCCGTTTCAATTATAAACGTGCCGAAAAGGATAAATCTTGTAAGCCTCACAATTCCGCCAACCTCGGGTGCTGAAATTGCGTTCTGCATGGTGCTTCTCTGCATCAGAGAAATCTTTCTGCCCGAAAGCATGGCAAGCGACGCCGCAAAGGTAATAACTCCCAAGCCGCCTATCTGAATTAACATGATGATTATAGCCTGCCCGAAAATCGACCAATAGCTTCCGGTATCAAGAACAACCAAGCCTGTAACGCAAACAGCAGATACGGAGGTAAAAAGCGTCTTGTCAAAAGAAGTGACAACTCCTTGCACCGATGAAATCGGAAGCATTAAAATTAAAGCTCCTAAAACAATAACTCCGGCGAAGCCCAAAAGTATCATTTGAAAAGACGATAATCTTTTTCTTCTATGCTTTAACCTTGACATATGTCTACCTACTTTATTTCAATATTAATTAGAGTATATATAAATTATTAAAAAAATCAAGAGGAAATATAAATAATGAGTATTTTTTTATTTTATACTTGTAACTTGAGTAAAAATAGTATAGAATATAAGGGATATTCGGTTTGACCGAAATTTCATAAAAAAAGGATGAAATTGAAATGGACAAAAATCAGACAGAGAAAAGCCAAGCAGAGCTTTATCGTGAAGAGCGTAAGCAGAGAATGGAAAAGGCTGCTAAAAAGAACGCAACCAAAAGCCCTCAGCTTACAAAATTCGGCAGAATTCTCGGTAAATGCTGTGGCGTTATTATTATCGCTGCTCTTTGCCTCACGGTAATTTACGGAATTTTATCTTTCTTCGGTGTTCCGCAGAAGGTTGCTACGGCTGCTAAAATCGGTAATAAGAGAGTATCGGTAGCTAAATACGATTTCTATTATTATGACATTTACAATCAAGTTTACAGCAAAGCGGCTCAGTACGAAAACTACGGTTCGGGTATGGGACGTCAGCTTACAGGCTTTGACATTACAAAAGCACCTGAGGATCAGAGCTATCCGTCAACCCTTGAGGGCTATGACAATCCCACTTGGGCTGACTATATAAGAGAAACTGCTCTTACATACCTTCAGTCTTATATTACCTATTCGCAGCTTGCGAAGGATAAGGGTCTTACAGTAACGGACGATCAGAAAACAGAGCTTGAAGATCAGATTAAGCAGCTTACAACATACGCTGATAACAATGATTATTCTCTCAACCGTTACCTCACTAAGATTTACGGTAAGGGCGTAAACGAAAAGCTTATGCGTGAAATTTATGAGGAAAGATACCTTGCAACAAACTACGCAAGCGATTCACAGAAGGAACTTTCCGCAGCGGTTACAGACGAGGAAATAAATGCGGAATATGACGCAAATATTCAGTCATATACAAAGTTCAGCGTTAATCTCTTTGAGGTTACTGCCGTAACACAGGAACTTGCAGACGACGCAACCGAAGAGCAGAAAACAGCAGCTCAGACAGCTGCAATGGCAGAAGCTAAAGCTTTGGCTGACGGTTATCTTGCAAAAATCACAAATGCCGCATCTGTCCTTAATGTTGCAACAAGCTATAAATCATCCTCAACGGAAGCATCTGTTAACCTTGTTGACACCGACGCTGCAACCGTTAAAAAGTCATACGGCGAAAACACCGTAAATTGGATTTATTCCGCAGACAGAAAGGTCGGCGATAAAGCAGTTATCGAGACTGACGGCGGATATGTTGTAATTTATATGGTTGCTGTTCCCCACCGTGAAAATGCTAACGCTGTTGATGTAAGACACATCCTTGTTCAGTTTAACACAACAAAAGACAGCAACGGTAATAAGACAGAGCTTACCGAAGCACAGAAAGCAACATACTATGCAAAGGCTGAGGAAATCTACAACACATTCCTTCAAAATCCGACAGAAGAAAACTTTGCGGCACTCGCTAAAGAAAAGAGCGATGACACAGGCTCAAAGGAAAACGGCGGCCTTTACGAGAACGTAGCACCCGGCGATATGGTTGACGGCTTTAACGATTGGATTTTTGACGAGGCAAGAAAGCCCGGAGATGTTGCAATAGTTGAAACCACATACGGCTATCATGTTATGTACTTTGTAAGCAATGACAATGAACCCGTTTGGAAGCTTAACTGCCGTTCGGCAATCACTACAAACAAGTTTAATGAAAACGACACAAATCTTATGGCAAGCGATGAGCACAAAATCACAAAGCATGATAAGTGCATCAATTGGGGCTCTGAGCAGATGAATAAAATCATAAAGAACTTCCTTGCTAACAGCAAAAAATCAAGCTCAAGCTACTCAACAAGTAACTAAATAAGCAACTGATAAACCGAAACCCCCGAGATTTACTCGGGGGTTAATTTTTTTGCAAAACTAATACTATTTAATTGTTTATATATTTCTCAATAAAGCTCTCAACAGTATTCCAATACAGCTTTGGATCAACAGATGACGAAAGTGCGTGTCCTGCTCCGTTAACAGTTAAACATTCCTTCTCACAGCTTGCAGCAGAATACAATTCGCCGAGCATATCATACGGCACAAGCTCATCTTCATTCCCGTGTATAAACAAAGTCGGAATACGGCTCTTTTTAACCTGCTCAATCGCACTTGCCTGCTTAAAATTATAACCGTCGTAAAGCTTTGAGAGCTCAGATGCGACATTGAGTACGGGAAACCACGGTATGTGCAAAACGTCTGCTTCACGCCTGAACTCATCCCACTCGGACGTATATCCACAGTCGGCAATTACAACCTTAACATTTTCAGGCAAAGCCTCGCCCGAAGCCATAAGCACCGTTGCCGCACCCATAGACACGCCGTGGAGGATAATCTTAGCATCCGAATCCCATGATAAAATAAGCTTTATCCACTCAATAACGTCCATACGTTCAGGCCAGCCCATACCGATTTTCGTTCCCTCGCTGTCGCCGTGAGCTCGTGCATCAACCGCCAAAACATTATATCCGAGAGAGTAAAATTTGTTGACAAACCCTGCCATATGCTTTGCCTTACTTGTATATCCGTGACAAACAAGAGCATAATTCGAGCTGTCATTCTTAAATAATTTTCCGTGCAAGCGCAACGAAGCAGGCTTAATATAAATATCCTCCCCCTGCTCATCATACCATTTTTTCATCTCCGGCGTACCCGTAAGACCGCTGTATTTTGCACTTGAATCCTCTTCACTTCCGTTCGTGTCGGTTACCTTCTGAACGAGGTTATTAAGCTTACTCATATGTATCGGCGATTTCGTGTTAATAGCGAAATTATAAAATATCTCCGCCGACGTCACGGTCAAAGCCGCAAGTCCGCCTAAAGCACCTAAAATCACACCTATATTTTTCTTATTCATTTAATTTCACCCATTTTTATATTTTGTTACATTCAAATTGTCACAGAACTTTAATTTCAGCCAATATACTTTGATTTTGTAAGCCGCCGCCTATAAGCATACCCCTGTTAATTCCGCAATCGGCGAAATCCCTGCCGTGGCTTAACTGCAAATAAGTATCGTCTATCATCCTGTTGTTTGTTACGTCAATACCTATCCAAATACCGTTGTCATAGACCTCTGCCCAAGCATGAGTCTCCCCTATGCCCTTTTGTATACCTGCGACATATCGTGCAGGTATGCCGAGTGCTCTTGAAACGGCAATAAAAATATGCGAATAGTCCTGACAAACACCGCAACCGAGCTTTAACGCCTCGTCTGCGGTCGTTTTTATGCTTGTAGCACCGCTTTTGTATTTGAACACCTTATGAATTTCCTCCATAATTCGCTGCGCCGTATCAATGGGAGTTGTAACAAAATCCTGTGGTAAGGCATTCAAAAACTCTGTAATAGCATCCCCTACTTTCGTATATTCAGAGGGGTATTTATATATCCCGTTGAGCTTCTCGGGCTGCCTTTTTGAAAGGTCCGTCTCCGCAAATCCGTGAACGTTAACTCCGAAATGACGGTGCGGAACGGTTATCCTGTCGGTCAAAACCTTATTTCCGAAGCCGTCCTCGGTGTATGTGCGATTATTTGACGGAGAAATATCAACAGTTATTTCTTTTATCTTCTGAAATTCATTGTCAAACGGAATACATCTCAATGAATAGCAATGCTTTAACACATCCGAAGAAAAGCTTATATCCATTTTATAAGTAAATTCAAGCTCTGCCATATTCCACCTCAATACACAACCGTAGTTGTAAACAGCCTTGAAAGCTCATTAAGAATAATATTTTTATCCTCTTCAAACGAGTCTTTTTCAAGAATAATCGAAATTAAGCGATCGGTAGCATCAACATTGCATTCAATGCCCACTTTGTAAAGACGGTTTAACAAAATACTGAATTCCTTTTTTACAAGCTCGGGAGGATATGAAAAACGAGTATATAAATCAAGCCTTTCCACGCTTCTTCCGAATTTCAGTATATTTCTCGAGGTCTCCGATTCAACGTAATCGTCTGCACTGCCCCAAAAAGCGAAAATATAATCAAAAACCTGCTGAAGCTTCAAGATAGGCGCATTACTGTACTTGTCCTTTTCGAGTGCGTCAACCGCCATTTGAACATAAGACATGGTTTCGCTGCTCAGCTCATTACGCATAATTACCGCATTATCATACGCCGCAAGTAAATTATGCATTACGGAATTCGGGTCATTTTCATCAAACAGAAAATTACGGATAAACTCCTGCTTATATGAATATTTATTTGCTATTCCGAGCTTAGAGCAAAAGTCCTCATAGTATTTTTCATCTTTATCAATCATTCTGTCATAATACTCGGTAAAAATTTTCAGGGTTGTGTAAACTCTTTCAATATATCTTCCGAGCCAAAACAGATTATCGGTTGATTTTATCGAGATAATACCCATGTGTCCTTGAAGCCTCCTCCCTGTGAAGAATTAACGACGAGCGAATCGGCAGACTGCGAAAATCTTGTAAGTCCGCTTCTCCAAACCTTGATTTCATCGCCATACAAAACAAAAGCTCTTAAATCCGCTTTTCTGTCAACTTGCTTATTGTCATCAGACAAAACTTTTAAGTCTTGAAAATCAATTACCTCTTGTGCTATAAATCTTCGAGGCTCTTTTTTTATCAGCTCTCTGAAACGCTCCAAATCGCTTGCAGACATCGTATTTCCGAAAGCTACACCGTATCCGCCTGACTCCGAAACATCCTTTATAACGAGTTTTTCAAGGTTTTCAAGCACATATTTTCTGTCATTTTCATAATAAGGAAGATATGTTTGTGCATTTGAAAGTATCGGATCCTCATGAAGATAGTATTCAATCATTTTCGGAACGAAATAGTAAATACCCTTGTCGTCGGCTACACCGTTACCGGGTGCGTTTACAACAGCCACATTTCCTGCCCTATAAGCATCAATTAAATGCGGAACACCCAACAAAGAATCGGGGTAAAAGGTCATAGGATCGATATATTCATCGGATATTCTGCGATAAAGCGTACCGACCTTTTTCTTTTCGCCCGAATATTCGCTGTAATAGAGGTAATTACCCTCTACAAATAAATCCTGAGGCATAGCAAACACAGCACCTGTTTTTTCCGCCAAATAAGAGTGTTCAAAGAATGCAGAATTATATCTGCCAGGGGTCAAAATCACGTTTATGCCGTCTGTATTGACGTAATCAAAAACCTCTTTAAGCAAATTTCCGTACGAACGATTATCAAAAACGGAATTGTTCTGAAATGTGTCGGGACTTGCTCTGCGGCAAAGCTCTCTCGCAATCATAGGATAAGAAGCTCCCGACGGAATACGCAAATTATCCTCTAAAACATACCATTTCATATCCTTGCCTTGAACAAGGTCAATTCCCGAAATGTGATTAAAAATGTCTTTTGGCGGTCTAATACCCTCGCATGCCGGCAAAAAACCGACAGAGGTATATATGAACTCCTCGGGGATTATCCCGTCTCTTATGATAAACTTATTTGAATAAATATCTCTTAAAAAGCAATTGAGAGCCTCAACCCTTTGAATAAGTCCCTTTTCAAGAAAGGCAAACTCATTTTTAGGTATAATCCTCGGAATTGTATCAAACGGGAAAAGACGTTCGTTGAAACGGTTGTTTTTGTAAATTCCGAATTTAACACCGTAACGAGCGAGCAATTCGTTTATAACTTCCTTATGCTCGATAAGTCCATACATTACAAGACCCCCTTATATATGATGATTATAACAATTTTTAAGTGAATTTACAACAAAAAAATCCGCCAAAAGCATTAAAACTTTGACGGATTTTATAAAATTTCAGCTTATAATGATTTATCCTTGAGATAAGAAGCGTCAACCGCACTTGTAACGGTAGCTTCAAAACCGTTTTCCTGCAAAGCACATACGCCCTCAATCGTTGTACCGCCGGGCGAGCAAACCCTATCGACAAGCTCCCACGGATGTTCATTGCTTTCAAGGATTTTTTTAGCGCTTCCCAAGACGGTCTGCGCCGCAATTTCAAGTGCCTGCCCTTTTGCAAGTCCGTTTTTAACCCCTGCTCTTGCAAGCGAGTCAATAAACATATATGCATATGCAGGAGAGCAACCGGCAATCGCACTGAAAATCGAAAATTTGTCCTCTTCGATTGAAACGACCTTACCGAAAGAAGAACAGAGCTTTTCAACAAGAGCCTTTTGCTCATCATTTACCAAAGCATTACAGCAATATGCCGACATAGCCTCAAGCACAGTTGCGTTTATATTTGGCATAACACGTGCAACAGGCACATTTGAACCGAGCAAGTTGTTTATTTCCGCAACCGATTTTCCTGCGGCGATTGAAATTACAAAAGTGCCTTTGTCATTTATGTTCTTTGAAACCGACGGAAGAAGCGAAGCAAACACATTAGGCTTAACTGCCAAAACAACAGTATCAACGCTATTTATAAGCTCTAATGCATCAGCAGCAGCGTTAACGCCCAATTCGATTTTTAACTTATTAACTTTTTCTTCGTTTATGTCACAAACATAAATATCGTTCGATGCAAATTTTCCGCTTATTACAGCACCGCCGACTATTGCGGACGCCATATTACCTGCGCCGATAAAACCTATTTTCATATCATTCACCATCTTTTAACTCGGAAGTACAATGCGGACATCTTGTAGCCGAAATATCAATTTCCGACTTGCAATAAGGACAAGTCTTTGTCGTCGGCTTTTCTTCTACGGGTGCTTCCTCTTTTTTGAGCTTATTTGAAATACTGTTTATTGATTTAACAAGGAGAAATATGACAAACGCCATTATCAAAAAATTGATAACCGCACCGATAAACGTACCGTAATTGAGCGTTGCTACACCTGCTGCATTTGCTTCTGCCGAAGTTGCATAATCTCCGCTTCCGAGAGCGATAAACCAATTATTAAAATCAATGCCGCCCGTCAAAAGACTGATAACCGGCATAAGAACATCATCAACCAAAGATTTAACAATCGCCTGAAAAGCTCCGCCGATAATAACGCCGACAGCAAGGTCAAGCACATTGCCTCTCATTATAAATTCCCTGAACTCAGCAACAATGCCGTTCTTTTTGCTCATTTTCATCATCCTCGTTATTTTTATTTAAGTATAGCACATACTTTTTTTAATTGTCAAACACCGCTTAAATCAAATTTCGGAATAAAATCGGTCTGTGCCGAAGAACGCTCCTGCATAAAGCCGTTTTCAAAACCCAAGCGTTCAAACTCGTCAATAACCTTTTGATATTCGGCAGTTACAATCCGTCTGTTAAGCTCCTTATATTCGGTTTTTACGTAAGGCACATATTGGCTCATCAGACTTATATATGTATCGATGGGTAAATTGTCCTTAATCCAACGTAAAATCTTCATAGATTGATCGGTATTTTTAGGTAAAACAAGATGGCGGATAATCATTCCTTTTTGCATAATACCGTCTTTGATTACCGATTTTCCTACTTGCCTTTGCATTTCAAGAACAGCCTTTGAAGCCTTTTCAAAGTAATTTTCGGCATTGGAATACTTTTTAGAAACATCGCTATCAAAATATTTCAAGTCGGGTAAGTAAACATCAATAAGACCTTGCAAAGAGCGAATACTCTCAACATCGTCATATCCACCCGTGTTATACACAACGGGAACAGACGGCTTGTACTCGCTAAAAACCTCTTTAATAAACGGAACAAAGTGCGTGGGATTGACAAGATTGATTGTATGAGCACCTTGATTTTCAAGTCGTTTAACAATATCTATAAACTCAGATTTTGAAACCTGCTTTCCGAAATTCTCGTGGCTTATTTCAAAATTCTGACAAAAGACGCAACGAAGATTGCACCCCGAAAAGAAAATCGCACCCGAGCCTCTTTCTCCGCTTATGACAGGCTCTTCCCAAAGATGAAGCGAAGCCCTTGCAAGAACCGCATTATATGGCATTTTGCAAAATCCACGAGAAAATTCGCCGATATTTCGTTCAACATTGCACTTTCTCGGACAAGCATTGCAAATTGGCATTCCCCCACCTCACTTTCAAAAAATATTTTAGCACATTTAGCCTAATATTACAAATATTATTTGACAAATCACGTTTGGTTTGGTAAAATATTATCCGTTGTGAATAAGGAAGCGTATCGAAGTGGTCATAACGGGCCTGACTCGAAATCAGGTAGCCTTCACGGGCTCGTGGGTTCGAATCCCACCGCTTCCGCCATTGATAACCGCAATCATAAGATTGCGGTTATTTTCTTTGTATGATATAATAATTTGAAATTGCTATTAAAAGAGGAGCGGACAATGGCACGAGCAAGGTATCAGGTATTGGTTATTCCATATTGCATAGATAACGGCAAAGCACAATTCTGTTTGTTTCGCAGGCGTGATATAGGCATTTGGCAGTTCATAGCAGGCGGCGGAGAAGATGAGGATATCTCAATCATTAAGACGGCGAAAAGAGAAGCCTTTGAAGAAGCCGGAATTTCTAAGACTTGTAACTTTTTCAAGCTCGACACCTGCTGCAGTATACCCTCCAACTGCTTTAAGAACGCAGAAGCAATATGGGGAAAAGAGTGTTTTGTCATTCCAGAGTACACATTTGCAGTAAGAGTGGCAAGCACTATTTTGCAGTTGTCTCAAGAACATACAGAATATATTTGGCTGCCATATTTGGAAGCGCAAAAGATACTTCAATACGACAGCAATAAGACTGCTCTGTGGGAGCTGAATCAACGCATTGAGCTTGGAATGTTAAAGTAGATAAGATACCGTACTAAAGGTCAACAAAAAAAAGACGATTGCATTGCAATCGTCTTTTTACTGTTTACTCTTTGGCAAGCTCGGTAAATCTGCTTACTAATACATCATATTCCTGCTTATTTTCGCTTGAAATTTTTCCGCTTTCCAAAACCTCTTTTGAAAAGGCTTTTATGAAATTCTTTTCACTGTCTGCCCCGTTTATATTTACAGAATAAAGAGCGTTACAAAGCCATACAAGCTCATTTGTGGTTGTTATATTTGAAAACCATGCACGACATTCCGTTTCAAATTTCTCATTCATTCCTAAAGACTGTAAGGCGGTAAGATATTGACTGTGGAAGCTGACATCAGATTTACCTACATCCGATTTCAAATACATTTCGCCGTATGTAACAAGCTTTTCCGTGTATTCTTTGTTTTCATACAAGCTGTCATCCTGTAACGCCGAGCAGAGAAAAATCAGTGTTTTGTCCTTATGATTTATTTTATACTGTGCTTCTAAAACCTGTACTTCCTTTTCGGGGTTTTTCGAAAACAAATCCGAAAATACCGTGCTTTCCGAATAAAAGACTCCAAAGGCTCCCAACACAATCACAGCTAAAACAACTGCAATAGTTATTAAAATCTTTTTGCTCTTTCTTTTCATAATAATCCTCCTGAATTTACTTGTTCGTTTTTTTGGTCGATATTATCATAATCGGAAACAACAACACCACCGTTATTTCACAATATAATAAACTATGCTTATTTATCGGCGTATCAAAACAAGCCGCAAAAAAGTAAAATGTGTTCGCAATAACAAAGAAAACAATAGATAAGCTTCTATACACCCTTTTATTATCTATGTACTCAGACTGCTTTTCTAAAGCTATGAACATCACCGTTCCGAGCATCACAACTAATATTCCTATTACAATAACTAAAGTAGAATTGTGCTTCATTCCGTTCTGCACGCCGGCAACGCCGAATATCAGTATAGCTTCCCCGATTGCCAAATTTCGTTTTTTCATTTTATTACCCATAAATATACCTTATTCATCTAAAGCAAGATGATTTTGACCTGATTTTATGTAGTCCTTTATATCGGATGAGCCGTTTAACGTAAACCAATACTCTCCGTCGCTCCACATAAGGCAAGCACCGCTGTCATCCTCAGAATAAAAAGCGTCGTATCCGTTTATTTTCAATTCCTGATAGTTGTGTTCGTTGTCAAAGCTGATGCTTGCATCCAAAAGAGCTTGACCGAATGCAAGTTCTCCGCCGTTTACGCCCTTCCAAACTCGCATAACATGATATTCTTCCCTATCATAAGCGTCAAGTGTATAACCATTCGGAATGTCCGTAACAGTGTATTCCCTTTCAATTCGTTCGGGATAAAAATCGGGGTAATGCTCATTTAACGATATTTCTGTTTCGTGTTTACCTCTGTTTACAATAAACGTTATTATTGCTTCTCTCGTTGCCGAAACGCTCATCAATCCAACAAACATAATAATCATAGCTATCAGTGCTGCGACAAGACCTCTTCTGACATTCGCTCTTGTTGATAATTTAATACGGTTGTTTTTCCTGAGAAGCTTCTCCATTGAGCTTTCGAATTTATCGGAAAAATCCCAGCTTACGTCATCCTCCGATTTAAGCCTAACTTTTTCCTTTTCTTCGGCATCCAAAAGTGCTTTTATGAATACTTTTTTAGTAATTTCCACTTTAATCCCTCGATTTCTCGCTGAGTATTTCAAGGACTTTTTTCTTACCCCTGATTAGCTTCTGCTGAACGGTAGAAGTCTTTTCTCCGAATAAATCGGCTACGTCTTTAATTTTCATATCCAAAACATAATGAAAATACATAACATCACGATACACCTCGCTGAGAGCTTGAATTGCCGAAACTATTTCGTCATAGCTTTCCGCAACACTCAGCTTTTCGAAAAAATCTTTATCGGTGATATTTTCTATGCTTTCGATATCAATATTATCTTTTTCTTTATTATTCTTATTTAATAGATTTATTGCATTATTTTTTGTAGCTTTGATAACATATGACAATGTTCTTTCAGACATAGGATTATCAATGGATTTCATATTTTTAGCAATTCGTATGAAGGTTTCGTGCACCGTGTCCTCGGCATCCTCTCGATTATGAAGCACTGAAAAAGCGGTGCTTACCATTCTTTTCCTATATAAGCGATATATTATTTCAAATTTTTCTCTTACGTCCTCATCGTCAATAAACGACATATAAAGTGTTATCATATTTTCCCCTCATAATATACAACAAAACAAACTTATATTTATGTGACAATATTTTATAATATTGTGCATTATTTATTTATAAATGTCAACTTACAAATTACAGATTGATTTATATCTGTTACAATGATATAATGGATTTAAATCATTTGAGGGGTGATTCTATTGAAAAAAACGAAAGAAAACAACACCGAGACCCAAAGCGTTCATCCGAATAAAATCGGCATTAAGGAAGGCATGGGATATATGCTCGGCGACGCAGGTAACCTGTTCGTGCTGACATATGTTTCGTCGTTCCTTAAAGTCTTTTATACGGATGTTTTGCAAATTGCTACCAACAAGGTTGCAAATCTGTTCTTGATAACCCGTCTTTGGGACGCTATCAACGACCCGATGTGGGGCTCGATTGTTGCAAAAAAAAGACCGAACAAGGACGGAAAATACCGTTCCTATTTGAAGTGGCTTGCAATTCCCCTTGCTTTATCCCAGCTTATCTGCTTTATGGATATAAGCAAGTTCACGAATCGTGATTGGGTAATTCTCATGTTCGCATATGTTACATACATTGCGTTCGGCATGCTCTACACGGGAATGAACGTACCTTTCGGCTCGCTTGCATCGGTTATCACAGACGATCCCGAGGGCAGAACCTTGCTTTCTACTTTCAGGACAATCGGCGGCGGAATCGGCGGTGCTGCTCCCCTGCTCCTCGCACCTTTCATCATCTACACAAAGGTCAGCGACGGAAACGGCGGAACATACAACGTTGCAAATTCAAAGGGAATGCTTTTATTTGCGGTTGCTATGGCAGCGTGTGCAATTATTTTCTATTTCTCCTGCTACGCAACAACCAAAGAGCGTGTACCGTCAGAGGCAGATCCGCATGTTGACCTTAAAAAGACATATCTCGGTATGATTAAGTCAAGACCGTTTGTTGTTCTTGCACTTACAGGTATTCTTATCAGCGGTCAGCTTCAATTTGCTTCACTTAACCAATACCTTTACAAAAACTATTTCTGTAATACAAGCCTTTCGGTAATAGGTACGATCGCACAGTATCTTCCTATGGCGCTTATGATTCCGTTTGTTCCGAAGCTCGTTAAGAAATACGGCAAAAAAGAGTTAAGTGCAGTTGGTGCTTTCTTCTCTGCTGCAGCTGCAATCGCTTGCTTTGTTATCAAGCCTAGCAGAGATCAGTCATGGCTGTTTATGATTTTATTGTTCATTATCGGCTTTGGTTACTCCTTCGTTTCAATTACAAACTGGGCAGTTGTTGCGGATGTTATTGACTATCAGGAGTACAAAACAGGTATTAAGAGCGAAAGCGCAATTTACGCAGTTTATACCTTCTGCCGTAAGCTCGGACAGACAATCGCAGACTACGGCGGACTTATGCTTCTCGGCAAGGTTGGATATGATGTTCAGATAATGGCTAACGCAGGCTATGTTGAGGGCGTCAGCGAGGGTATTCTCAAGGTTTGTACGCTTATCCCTGCAATTACATACACACTTATTTTCATTCTTTACAAATTTGCATATCCGCTTACAAAGGAACGCCTTGAGCCTATTTATGAAAAGGTTCACAGCTCCCATATAGTAGAAGCAAGTATTGAAGTTGAAACGCTTCCGGAATAATCGAATAAATTTAATGGGAGCTCTGAAATATGAGCTCCCATTTTTTGTAAGCGATTATCACAAGCTATAATTACTCACTACTTATATTAAATATTTTCGGCGATGTCCCCTATTTTTGATTTTTTATAAAAATAAATCCATATAAGCGAAAAAATGTCTTGACATATCGGCGTTATAACTATATAATATTTAAGCGGTTTGAATAGGGGCCAGTAGCTCAGTTGGTTAGAGCATCCGGCTCATAACCGGACGGTCCGGGGTTCGAGTCCCTGCTGGCCCACCACTATTAAACCGCATAATATAGGGGTATAGCTCAGTTGGTAGAGCAGCGGTCTCCAAAACCGCGTGCCGAGGGTTCAAGTCCTTCTGCCCCTGCCACACCAAAAGCCTTGAAACAGCGTGGTTTCAAGGCTTTTGCTTTATCATTTTAAGGACGGCACAGGGTATAAAGATCCATATTTTGATGTTCAAATTGAGCGTCAATTTCGCATCTGTTGCCAATGATTCCCAATAATTCCGTCTGCTACATCATCAATAAATCATCAATCAGCATCGTGTGTTTCTATCATATTTTCCCTTTTCTTTGTTTATAGCAGCGCAAATTTTGACCGCCAAGGCAAAAGCTTTGGCGGTCTTTTGGTATGGTTTTCAGTTACATCTCAAGCCCTTTGTCATTTCTCTAAGTCTTGATATTTCTTTTTGCTGCGTAGCAGCGCAAGTGTGCATACTGCAAAAGGAATAAGGCTCGCCGAGACGATACAGATGAGTTTATCGCCTGCAGTTTTCGGAATTTCGGGGCTTTGCGTGTCTGCGGGAACGGACGAATTATCAGCGACTGTAGGTTCGGTCGGTTTTACCGAGTCACACGGCTCTGTCGGATTAGTTACAGGCGGTGCGGCAGGTTTTAATTCTAAACCGTTTATTGCATCTGTAATTGCTTGTGTTTGTGCATCTACCTCTGCTTGCTCGGTCATGTTCTTACCGCTTACATCAACAGCCAATTCCTTTTCAACCTGCGAGAAATCAACATATTTCTCTTTACCAAGTCCTTTGGCTTTGGCAACCGCTTTGTCGTATTCGGTGTAATCCGCAGGCTTGTATTCAAGTGCTGAAATTGCGTATTGCAGCTGCTCGGCGTAAGAGTCTACTGCCTCCTGCTTTGTAATATCCAAGCCGTAATCAATGCCGTTTAATATTTTGTTCAAGGCATTAACGGTTTCATCTGTGTAATATTCCAAATGTTCGGGAACGGTATTGATTTGCTCATTAACACATGAATAATCGGCAGGCTTCAAAACAAGGTTATCCAAAGCGGCTTTGATTTTTTCTGTCTGCTCGTCAACGATGTTTTGCTGTGAGTTTGACAATCCGCTTATGTCAGCCGAAAGTGCTTCATCAAGCTCGGTCAAATCGGTGTACAAGCTGCGGTCAAGAGCCTTTGCCTGTTCAACTGCTTTGTTGTACTCGGTGTAATCGGCTGACTGATATGTGGTGTTCTCCGTTACATTTGTACGGATTTCAATGGGGTCGTAGCCAACATCTGTACTTGTTACAACACAATAATAGTATGGGTATGCAGGATGATCAGTAGGGTTAAAGTCCTTATCCGTTGCACCGTCAATGGGTGCACCTGCATTATTGTCCGCTAAAAAACTGCCGTACCACTGATAAGTACGGTTAAAGCCGATAACATCTGCGGTTAAAACTCCGTCTGCATCGGTATATTTTTCGGGCAGTTGAGTAAGCACGGCAGTGTCCTGCGAAACTTCAATAAATGTGTGTCCGTTTTCATTTGCCCACTGCTCTGCATAAGTACCTTTTGTGCCGTACACCTTGTAATTTCTGCCTTTTGTGTCTTCGGTACATTCTCTAAATGTTGAGGGCATAGAAATTATACAGCCCTCCGTCTGTGGCAGACTTTTTGCTGATTCAAGATGAGAGAACTCAATTCGTGAAGTTGGATACACTCCAAAAACATTTTCACCAATCATTTTAACATTATCGAAAAAATATGCTCTAGATTTTGCTCTTGGATTAGAAGATGTACTGCCGCCGAACGCATTTTTAGGGATTTCCAAAAGAGAGGGCATATATATTTTTTCCAAGCAAATACACATTTCAAATGCTGAAGTTCCAATTTTTTCCAAAAGCGGAAAATACGCTTCTGTAATATTGGAACTGCGGAATGATTTTAAAGGCAATGCAGTTTCTGCAGGCATTACAACTTCACGTAACAAAGAACAATCCTCAAATATTCCGTACACAGGAATACCTGTATAGAATGAAACTTGCGGAAAATATACACGTTCTAAAGAATTGCAACAACGAAACGTCGCTGGAGCAAGTTCCTTAACCTGCGGCCCGTCAAAGATTCGGATTTTTGAATATTGAAAAGCTGCACGTTTAATCGTTTCAACAGAGGAAAAATCGCCACCGTAAAATTTACTTGCATATGCAAATGCACCGTTTTCAATTACCTTTGTATTGGGAAATTCTGCATACATCAATGCCGAATTACAAAAAGCGCTCATTTCGATATTGGTTACACCTGCAGCCCTGATAAACTCTAAAGATGTATCTTCATAAAAAGCGTTAGCGGGTATTTCCGTTACGGTTTCGGGCAATGTTAAACTCAATAAAGTGCCTTTTCTGAAAGCGCCCGCAACAAATCCGGTTACTTGAATACCGTTAATTTTTTCTTGAACATACAAATCGGCAATGCTGCCCGTATATTCGTGAATGATACCGTCTGCATCAATTTTAAAGGCAGAATCATCGTCGATATACTGTATTCTCGGCGTAACTTCTGTTTCTTCACCGTGATAACCGCTGTCCGCATAGTATGCAACTGCACGAATACGAGTACGTTCGGTTATAGAGAACGGTTCGGTATACATCGTAGCATTTTGTAAATCGGGAAAGGAGCCGTCGGTTGTATAGAGAATTGTCGCATTTTTATCCGCACAGGTAATTTCACATTTCTGTTCCCCGACATACACTTTAGTTTCCATGTGTATTTCAGGGACTGCACATTCATCCTCTAACCCAAAAGCATCGCAAAACTGAACGATTCCCGAACCAATATACAGCGATTCCACATTGTCAAAATATTCTCCCTGTGAAGAATGATAAAAATTTTGATACTTTACCGGCAATGCCGTTTCTTTTAATCGTGTTTTCAAGGCGTCCACTGACATATTCGGGTTCACGGACAGAAGAATAGCGCCTATTGAAGCCACACACGGAGTAGAGAATGAAGTTCCTCTCCAAGTTTCATATTTGTTATGAAACGCTGCGACTTTAATATCCTCACCGGGAGCTGAAATATCAGTATTTGGCGTTACAATATTCCAATCTGCCGCTGTGTTATCTAAATCTGTAGCTGCAACTGCAATACACCCCTTTTTATTTGCCGGTAAAAAGTACATATTTGCTCCGTCATCATTTCCGACACAGGCAAATACAGGAATGTTTTTTTGATAAGCATAATCTAAGCTTGCCGATATTACATCCGCGCTGTCATAAGCTGTCCAACTGGCGTTAATTAAATCGACACCTTCATCAACCGCTGCAATAACAGCAGCAGCTAATCTGGCTTCTGTACTTTTTCCGTTTTCATCAAAACCGTTATACATAATAATTTTGACATTTTCGGGTGTGTTGTCTACAATAACGCTGCTCACGGCAGTGCCGTGACTTTTATAGATGCTTTCTTCCTCTTCTTCGGTATTGCTTTTCTTAGAAAAATCAAATTTCGGATGTATAAGTCTTCCCTTAAGAAATTCATGGTTATAATCAACACCTGTATCAACGACACCGACAATAATCTCTCGCATTTGGATATTGTTTGCTTTAAGATAATCCTGAAGTCGCTTAGACTGTGTTCTGTCCGTACTCCAAGTACAGAGATAATCTTTGGATATGCCAACAGTATTTTCGGATATCTCACCCTGCAACCCAGCAACAACCTCGTCAGGGGCGATTTTGGTTATGTTTTTTTCACTCTGTAACTGTTTAAAAGCCAACATAGCCGCTTCAGGACTTTCATACTGAAGAATATGAAAGTCCTCAAAGCCGCTGACATCCTCTAATGCGCCGTATTGATTGAATTTACCGTTTGCACACACAATTAAGCGGGCGGTCTGGAAATCCTGTAAAGTATATTCAGGTTTAGTGCTGTCTGTGACTTCTTCTGAATTTTGAGCGAAAAAAGCTTGTATTTGTGCCGTTTCATTTTCTTCGGGGGTAACAAACTCTTTCCCCTTATCATACTCATGTGTCAGTTCAACAATACCGTCAATGAAATTGTTTATTCCTTTTGACTCTTTTTCTTCCTCCGCATAAACGACAAAGCCCGTAATTACAGATGAAATGGCAATAACAAAGGCCATCAAAATACTAATAACTTTTTTCATAATAATCATCACCAAAAGAAACAAATTAAATTATTTTATATTCATTTTGAAATATTTTACAAAAACATCTAAAACTTCTTGAACATATTGCTCATTTACAATACATTCAAGTTCATCCGCATCTCCGCTTTTATTTAAAATCACATATCTTTCTGTTATAAAATCAGATAAATTTTCAATGGTTATTTTATACGGATGGTTTTTAACGCTTTTATAAACAAAATTCATAGATTCACTTTTGGTAAAATGAATTTCAAGTGAAGAAAAATCAGCAAAATGTTCTATAATATAGGATAAATTTTCAGAGTTCAATGAAAATGAGAGCTCGGGTAATCTGTATGACAAAAAGCCCGACGGTTTCATCTGTTTATAATCATAATTCGTCTTAAGATAGTTGGCTGTCTTTAAAATTGTTTCTTCATCGGCCCTTATAAAAACTATTCCCGAAAAACGATTATAAAATAAAGTGATAATTTCATCCAAAACTTCTGTTATATAAGACTCTGATGCACACAATGCTGTTCCTACCATTTGTTTTGTGTGAAGGACATCTATACACTTTTCGGATAAATAAAACGGAGCTATGTCGTATAATATTTTTTTCATATCTATCACCCTTACCTATTTTTTAAAAACCCATTCTAAAATTTGTTTCCATCTACCACCTTGTGACATTCGTATGACAAAATGAACTGATTTTCCATGATGGGGATTATGCAGTTCAAATTGTATCTTGGATAAAAATTTCACTCCCAAATATACTTTTCCTGGATTCGAGAAGAAATAAATTACCGGCTTAATTAAAGCATTTATTTTATACAATATTTTTGGACCCCAAATTGCTC